>JAEEGJ010009129.1_pt1 | contig 26793 bp, 20 predicted proteins | sample 8958761 | NCBI WGS metagenome assembly JAEEGJ01 (sample SAMN16246546, study PRJNA631951) | gut metagenome | biome: gut microbiome; feature: rumen; material: RS-attached | host: Bos | place: Iran: Karaj | collected 2018-10 | reverse complement strand
AAATAAGAATTTGAGATATTCCATTCTCTTTATCTCTTTGCTTGTTGTGGCTTTGTTTGTTACGGTCTTTTTTATCCATAGACAAAATAGAAAACTGACTTCACGCAGAAGAGAACTGGCTGAAAACAATCAGCAACTGACAAGTTTGAATCGCAAGTTGGCTGAGAGCAGCCAGCATCAGACAGACTTAAACATCCAACTACAGGAACTCAATCAGCTATTGATGGATACTAACAAACATCGGGAGGGCTTGGCCTCAATCTATATAGATCTATGTGCAAAATATATCGATAAGCTAAACAAGTATCAGACACTCGTAAAGCGTAAAATAAAGGCTAATCAAGCTCAAGAACTCCTACAGACGATCTCATCGGTACGTATCTCTCAAGAAGATGCTGCAACTTTCCTCAACCGTTTTGACAAAGCGTTTCTTGAGCTCTATCCTACATTCGTGGAGGAATTTAATGCGTTGCTTAGAAATGACGGACAGTTGTTACAGAAATCACCGCATTCCCTAACCACAGAATTGAGAACGTTCGCACTTATCCGACTTGGTGTAAATAATACTGCCGATATCGCCGGACTTCTCTTTCTCTCTAATCAAACCATTTACAACTGTCGTTCAACCATCAAAAACCGTGCTATCAGAAAAGAAACCTTTGACGATGATGTTATGCACCTTTGTACGGTGATAAAGTAATGCCATACTTCATCACTGGCCGACCTCTATAACGAACTGACAATGTCCGTGGATTATTTAATTATCGGACACCAATAGATTGGAGCCAAATATATAATAAGGTACGAAAGCTAAATATGCCTTTGTTTCAACTAACTTAATCTGCCAAGGTTTGCAAGTTGTTCTGCTTTGGAAAAGAGTTTTGAAGGTCTTTTTTATCGTCATAATCATCAGATTTTGCCGCAAAGAAACAAACTTTCCTTGAATTAAGGAAACTTTTAACAAATTATTTCCCAAAATAAGGGATGGCAAAGGAGTGGTGGAAAGAAAGTGGCAAAGTAGTGGTAAAGTAGGAGCAAAGTAGAGGCAATATTTTGTCCAAATTACTTATAAACAGCAACATACGCATATTTTAGTAGAGGCAAAAATAAAAACATGAAGAATGTATTATATGCTTAGGGCCCGCATCGCTGCGAGCCCTAAGCAATCATAACTAATCAACTAAACCAATAACTAAAACCAAAAGCAATATGAAAAAGAAACTATCTCTAACTAACTTATGTATGAATCTGGTGCAAAGTTACGCCATATTTCGTCACATTGTAAACTTTCTCGCTTTTATTTCTCCAACTTATAGCGACAAACGGCTCCATAAGCGACAAATCAAGCTATCTCCCTCAAAACTTGTCACGTCAAGGCAATTTATTTACCCAAATTCCGCAGCACTTTAGTTTAACTTTCTTTATAAGTTCCTGAGCAACAAAAAGTTCTTGCTGGGGCAAGCGGCAGAGCCGAGCGGCTCAGGATTTTGCCATGTCAGATTTTTCACTTACCTTAGTGCTGCAAATCAAGACAAGCAAAATCATCAATGACATGGCAAAGGTACAACAAAAATCTGAGAAAATCACTGCTTTTGGAGGAATATTTCATGTGAGAGAGCTTTTTTCCCGTTTTGTAGGTCCGGTTATCGACAAAGTGCTGGGTCTTCGCTGTACGTCATTCGGCTATCAGTACGGCGAGATTGTGGGGTCGTTGTCAAGCGTATACTTCTGTGGTGGCGACTGCGTGGAGGACGTGACGAGCCACCTGATGCCCCATCTCTCGCTGCACCCCTCTCTTCGTACCTGCAGCTCTGATACTATTCTGAGAGCGATTTCAGAACTGGCCACGGGTAATACGACCTATACCATTATTCCTTTAGGGACACTTTATAGCTTACAGGTTTTCCGTTCAGCTCTTTAAGGCTACCATGAATCATTAGTAAATCTGCTTGCCTGGTAGCACTCTTGAAGTTGTAAATCCTGTAAACGTAGTAATGTTCCTTGTTAAGTTCACTGTAGAATAGTTCGTTGGAAGAGAAATAGAATGGCTGACCAACACCTCCTGTTGTTGTCTTAACCTCAATATATCTTGGGGTAATGCCATCGTCCTCTACAGATTCTATGTCATAACCCTTCCCGTCACCTTCTTCTATTGAAGTGTGAATGACAGAGTGTGAGATACCAAGTTTGCTCAATCGCTCTTTCTCATAGGTTACAGCCCATTCTTCACCTAGTAGTCCAATGCCTCTGAATATTTCATCTTTCTTGGCATAGTCAACACCTTTAACTGCCTTGAACTCCCCAGAGAAACTTTCATCAACATGGGAGAACTGAGAAGCTTCTATCACTTTGGGACTGTTACTGGCAATAGGTTTCTTCTTATCTGACTTGGTGTAGGTGTTGTTATTAAAGTATCTGGCTACAGCATATATGAAATCCTGAGTTAAAAGGTTATAGTTCTCGTCAGTATAGCTATGCGAAAGCATCCATTTATTGTATTCTGCAATAAACTCTTTTTCCTTCAGAAGTTCATTCTTGACTTCCTCGCAGAGACTATAGAACTCAATAAATCGATCAACCTTGCCCGTCTCTTTACGCTTATACTCCACCATGCTTGCAAATGTCTGGAATATGCTGAACTTGTATATATAATGAGCCTTTGGGTAGTGCAGAGCCAAATAAACAGAGACGGCATGAATATCCTGAAAGGACTGTAAATTATCGCGCCCTTTCCAATCGCTATGACCCTCGTCTGCCATTGTCTCTACCAGCTTGTCAAAGCCAGACATATAAGCAATAGCTCTTTCTTTTAGGGGTATAGTTTCATCGAAGAGGTTTGTCAGCAACTTGTCTGTAACATCTTGTTTCTCTTTGGAAACTTCAATCAGCATACCCAAAGGATAGTATGTTTGTGAATCGAGAAGATTAACATGCTTAGATAGACCTTGAATGGTGCGTGAAGTGATTGACCCCTCAACATGGAATGTGTTTTGGAAATGCTTTATAGCTTCCCATTTATAATCTTCGAGATTGTTTATATAATCCCAATTGGATATATAGGCGTTAATATATGGCTTTAGGTCTTTCATCTTTATCTGTTTAGAAATGAATCGTTGTTGTACCTGCCCACGTCGTATCAGCTGTTATTGTTATACGCAGTGAGGCAGACTTTATATTGGCCTGAATCTTGGGATATAGGGAGTGTTCCTTTGATTCCGGGTACACATCAGTATAGTTGTCAACCTTTACAGAAAACAGCTTGACACTATCTATTGTTACTTCTGGAAGTCCACAGGATTCCGTATAGAAGCCCTCCATTTCTGGGTAGCCTTCACCAATCACATCTTTCTCACAGCCTGTAACCATGAGGCAAACAGTAAACAATAACAGCAACTTCTTCATACTTTCTCAAATGTTCTAATTAAGTGAATGACTACACCCCACACCTGAAACTCGTTAGGATCATCTACCTTGAACACAGGGAAATCAGGGTTGGCTGGGCGCAGCTCTATATAGCCATCATCCTTGTGGGTCAGATCCAGGAACTTCATAGTAAAACCACCATCCCACCATGCTACGACTATGGATCCGTCGTGCGGTTCAACGGCACGATCGATAATCACACGGTCGCCGTTCAACAGGCCAGCATCCCTCATGCTGTCACCCTCAACGTCGCCGTAGAACGAAGCTTCCGGGTGCCGGATGTAGTCCCGGTTAAAGTCAAGCGTTTCATGCCTGTAGTCATCGGCTGGTGACGGGAAACCAGCCGCCACACCAGCATGTTCAAGTTCAAGTTTGGTGTCGAATACGCCTTTTATTATTTTGATGTTGCCCATTTTCTATATTATTATTGTTTTGTTGTAGTATTTTCCGGAGAGCATAAGCCGCTGAAAAAAAGACACAAATATCAGGATTGTCATTTGCCCCTCCAGCATGAAGTATACCATACACTTTGTTATCATCCAAAATAGGGCTTCCACTACTGCCACCTCCCCAAGGATGTACAGGGTTCATTGTAACCTCAAAAAAATCGCCAAAATGATCATTTGGATCTTCGTGTACCTTGCCTACACTTTTCCAAAATACTAATGTATTATCCTCTATTTGACCAGTTAACTTAACGTGAGTTCGATGAAAATAATTCAAAAATGGTGCACCATTGTAACCTGTGCCAACACCATTTGAAACAGAATACTGGCTACTAATTGATGACACAGTCGGAGATTAAGAGTCTTCTTTTTATATGAGGTTCAGACGGTTGTTTGTCTTAGGAGTCTTGCTGGGGTTGTTGGCAGGCGTATCGGTGGCACAAGGTGTGCTGACCGGCAGGTATAACATGACCCGACTGGACTTGGCAGCGGGACTGCCACACAACCACGTGAATCACATTTTTGCTGACAGTCAGGGCTTTGTATGGATTTCGACGTATGGTGGTGGTGCTGTGCGCTATGACGGCTATTCGTTTAAGCGGCTGGTTGCCAGTGGTCTGTTGGCTGCCAGCAATTCGTGTAAGGGATTTGCCGAGGATCGCCACCAGCGTCTATGGGTGGCCTTTGATGAAGGTACTGTGGTGCTTGATATGCGGACGATGGCCCAGATTGGTATAACATCAGGAGTGCAGCACTCGGAGTCTTTCACCGACAGGTTGATGCAGAGTGCCATCAAAGTGTACTGCGATACGAAGGGGGCCATGTGGCATGTGACGCGTGACAGCGTATTCCGCTATACCTTCGACGAGGCTGGACATGTGGCACGCGTCAGCAAATGTCGCTATCGTGGTAACACGCCCGACATCACCATCTGCGACATAGAACACAATGGTACCGTATGGATTAATATTGACGGAGGATTGTACCGATTGTCGGAAAGTGGAGGAACGCTGGTGCGCGGCGACATTGCTCCGGCCATTGGCGGCTTGCGGGGATTGTATGTTACCGACCTGCTGAAACGTGGCAACACGGTGTGGATAGCTACGAATTTGGGATTGTATGCGTACGACCAGTATGCCAGCACCTTGGTGGCATACCGTCATACTGCCGACGAACAATCGCTGTCACACGACTATGCTACTGCCTTGACAGTCATGCCAGACGGACGACTACTGGTGGGAACGTTGCGAGGTATGAATATCTTGAATGAACAACACGGTACTTTCGAGCAGTGGACGACGGCGACGACTCCGAAACCGATGCCCAGCGACTTTGTGCACTGTCTGATGGTTCGCGACGGACAAATTTGGATAGGTACTGAGACTGCGGGTGTTGTGAAGCTGTCGCCACAGCCGCTGATGCTCCGAAACTATATGCACCAGCCCTCACGATTACAGTCATTGTCACCCAACCCGGTCAATGCGATGTATGTTGAGCCCAGCGGTACGTTGTGGGCAGGAACAGTTGAAGGGGGGCTGAACAGGTTAGATGTCAGACAGCAGACGGAAGATGGTGTCTTTGAACACTGGTCGCTGTACGACTTAGGACTGAAACATAATACGGTATCGGTCTTGGAACCCGACGCACATGGACGCCTTTGGATAGGCTCGTGGGGCGGGGGACTGAATTGGATAGAGGTAAAAAGTAAGAGGTCAGAGGTCAGAGGTGAGCGCCCAGAGGTGCACCATGTGGACTTGCCTCCCGACATGGTGCCCCTGACCGACTATATCGGTGCGCTGGCCTACGACAAGTATAACGATGCCCTTTGGATAGGTAGCAACGACGGAATATTCTATTATGACCTGAAGACGGGCACGCTGTCGGACCCCTTTCCCGAAAATCACCTGATACGTGGCTGCATAGGCAGTGTGGTGGATCGTGAGGGACGTCTATGGATGGGGTGCCTGTCGGGTGTGTGTGTTGTTGATTTGAAGTCAACAAAGCCTTTCAAATATCGTCGCCTGCGCAACAAGTTGGATCATCCTGAGTCGCCCGTCATTGATAAAATCTGTTGTTTCTGTGAGACCAAGGACGGCACGCTGTGGCTGGGGTCAAACGGTTATGGACTGTATAGAAGATGTAAGGGGGCAGAGGTCAGAGGTGAGCGCGAGGAGGAGCACTTTGAACTGTTGACGACGGATGACGGACTGGCGAATAATGCGGTGAAGGGTATTGTTGAGGATGAACAGGGCCGACTGTGGATTACGACGGACAACGGGCTGTCGGTGTATGACCCGCGCTCGCGGACCTTTAATAATTTTGGCGAGCTGGACGGACTGCTCAGTCAGCGCTTTTACTGGAACTCGGCGGTGCGCGGAACCAATGGCACCATTTGGCTGGGGACCTTGGCAGGACTTACCGAGATGCGTGGTGAGAATGCTGATGCACGATATGAACCGCACTTGCGATTCACGCGTCTGATGGTGGACAATCAGGAAGTCAGTGCGGCGCATAGCCAAATGCTCGATGCAGACATTTCGCAGGCGACTTGCATCCGACTGCACGAGTCGAATAAGTCGATGGCTATCGACTTCTCGACGCTGACCTATGCCGGTGAGACGCAAGGACAGTACAGTTATCGACTGCGTGGCTTCGAAGACGAATGGACGCCTCTGAAGCCTGGCGAGCATTCCGTGCGCTATACCAGTCTGAAGCCAGGTTCCTACACCTTTGAGGTACAATATTCCCTGGGTGAGGGCGACGAGCCGCAAACAGCCAGCATTCAGGTGCTGGTGGCTCCCTACTTCTGGAAGAGCTGGTGGTTTGTGTTGCTGTGTTTGGTGCTGCTCTCAGCTCTGTCGGTATGGTATTACCATCGCCGTCTGGACCTGTGGCGCCAGCAAGAGGCCGAAAAGTTGCTCTTGCCCATCCGTCGAGTCCTCGACGAGTCCGAAGCCCCCGAACAGCTTCAGTCCCGAATACAAACCATTCTCGACAACCACGAACGTCTGCAGAAAAGCTATCGTCGCAGTGTGGAGGCCGACAAACAAGAAGTAATACGTACCAAGAAGTCGTTCATGGAACGTGCGACGGATGTGGTGGAACAAAACTACACGAACAGCGAATTCGGTATCAACGAGTTTGCCGAGGCGCTTGGCATGAGCAAGAGTCTTGTGTCGAAACGTCTGAATGCTGAGACCGGACAGAGCACCAGCCAGTTTATCCGTAACTACCGTCTTACTATTGCCAAGAAACTGCTGTTGGAAAATTGGGCAAACAGAAACATTACCGAGATAGCTTACAAGGTCGGGTTCAATGACCCGAAGTATTTTACGCGCTGTTTTACACGACATTTTGGTACTAGTCCCAGTTCGTATGTCGAAGAGGATGCCTTGGTGGACAATAATTGAAGGATAAAAGTGGATAAAGGCATAGAAAATGCATGTTTTTGGTTTTTGTCCACCTAATTTATTGTTTTGTCCACCCTTCTAAATACCTTTTTCTCTACTTTTGCCATCGAAAATCTGTTGTAATTACTATCATAACATATAATTCTAACATTAAAACAATTAACACTAATGAGAAAACAATTCTTATTCTCTTTGATGCTGACTTTGGGTGTCACGGGTGTACTCACCGTATGTCCTGTCAACGTCAAGGCAGCAGTGACCCAGCAGACCATCAAGGTCAAGGGTCAGGTGGTAGACCAAGCTGGGGAACCCTTGATTGGTGCTACTGTCAGGGTGAAGGGTATGCAGTCGGGAAGTGTGACCGATATGGACGGTAACTTCCAGATTGATGCTTCTTCGAATGCTACACTCGTGGTAAGTTATGTGGGCTACAAGGACCGTGAGGTAGCTGTTCGCGGACGTGCCGTCATCGACCAGATTCAGTTGGAGTCTGACGACAATGTGCTGGAGCAGGTTGTTGTCGTGGGTTACGGTACTCAGAAGAAGGCCGACCTGACGGGTTCTGTGTCTATCGTCAATGCTGAGGAGCTGAAGCGCGTGTCGAACTCGAACATCTCCACGATGCTGGAAGGTAAGGTGGCCGGTGTGCAGATTACCTCTGACGGTCAACCTGGTGCCGACCCATCAGTACGTATCCGTGGTATCGGTTCTTTCGGAAGTACTGCTCCTCTCTATGTCATTGACGGTGTGCCCATGGGTACGACCATCCGTGACTTCTCTCCTAACGACATTGAAACCATTCAGGTTTTGAAAGATGCTTCGGCAGGTGCTATCTACGGTTCCCGTGCTGCCAACGGTGTGGTAATCATCACGACGAAGAGCGGTAAGAAAGATCAGCCCCTGAAGGTGGACTATAAGGGATATTTTGGCGTTGACTGGATTCCCAGTAGCACATACGACATTATGAATGCCGACCAGTATAGTGATTATCTTGGTCATGCAGCAGCTAATTCCAATACGCCCCTGCCCAGTGGCTATAGTCTAGGAGCGGATGGCAAGTACCATTTCATGGACAATACCAATACTGATTGGTTCAAGGAGGTGTTTAAGACTGGTACACGTCAGAACCACAATGTCAATCTGAGCGGTGGCGGTGCACACAACACCTATAACGTAGGTCTCGACTATTTCCAGCAGAAGGGTACGTTGGAAGGTGCTGGTCCTAACTATAATCGTTTCACGGCTCGTGTGAACAATATGATGGAGACCAAGTTTATCCAGTTCAACACCAGTATCGTGTATTCTCACTCCAACCAGGACGGTATGGGTCTTTCAAATGCCAATGAGTATGTACAGGGTCTCTATGGCGACGTGACCAACGTGCTGCGTGGTACATTGCTGATGCAGCCTACTATCAAGGCATACGATGAAAGCACATGGTATTTGGACGACGTAGTGCCTGCTGCCAAGAATTACAAATACGATGCCTATGGCTATGGTGTTTATTATAATGATATCCATGGTGATATCTCTGCTTCGAACCCCTTGCTGGTTAACAACATGCTGACCCGCAATACCATTGTAGATCGTGTTGTTGCTACAGGTTCGGCTGATGTGAACTTGCTGAAGATGATTGGTTTGGATAGCAAGAATCACAAGCTGAACTACAAACTCAACCTCTCATATAGCAAGACCAATGCCCAGGATAAGACTTGGGTTGCAGCCTGGATTCAGAGCAACCGTGTATATCTTGACAAGAGCAACGAGCGCCTGACAGAGAATAAGCGTACTTATTCAGACTTCCTGGTTGAGAATACGCTGACATGGGATGGAAACTTCGGTTTACACCATATTAATCTCTTAGGCGGTATCACCTACGAGGAGGAGAATACCCATCTTTTGAATGCATGGGGTATCAACCTCACAGAACCCTATTATCTCCATCCCCAGAAAGCCGAGACACGTGAATCAGAGTCGTACGAATATAAACACGCTCTGACATCTTTCATTGGTCGTCTGAACTATGACTACGATGGCAAGTATCTGTTCTCGTTTGTTATTCGTCGTGATGGTAGCTCACGTCTTACGAAGGATATCCGCTGGGGTACTTTCCCGTCAGTATCTGTAGGTTGGCGTTTTGATAAGGAAAAGTTCTTCCCTATCGATCGTAACATTGTTAATCTGTTTAAGGTTCGCGCCAGCTATGGTGAACTTGGTAACGAGAACATCGGTGAGTATGCTTATCAGTCAGTGTATCGTCCTGGCTATATGAGTTATAGCTTTGGTAATACAGTTGTCTACGGTTCGTCTATTGAAGATTACGTGAACAATCAGCTTGCATGGGAGAAGAAGTCAACGACCAATGTCGGTATCGATCTGGCTATGTTCAACAATCGCTTGGAGTTCACTGCTGAGTGGTATAAGAACAAGTCGACAGACCTGTTGTACTCTGTTCCTGTTCCTGCCAACGCTGGTGTAAGAAACGAGTCTGTGACCATGAATGCCGCCTCTATGGAGAACAGCGGTTTCGAGTTCTCTGCAACTTATCGTAACCGTGACCACGCTCTGAAGTGGCAGGTATCAGCCAACTTGAGCACGCTGAAGAACAAGGTTACCAAGCTCGGTTTCGGCGAGGAGTCGTATATCACTGGTGACTATGCTACTTTCGTAGGTCAGGAGGTTGGTCAGTTCTATGGCTATGTCTATGAGGGTATCGCCCGTACTCAGGCCGACCTTGACGACCATGTCAACGATCTTGGCAATCATGTCACTCAGACTGGTGCACAGATAGGTGACTGTCTGTACAAGGACGTGAACAACGACGGCATTATCAATGGTTCCGACCGCGTCGTTCTCGGTAGTGGTCTGCCCAAGGTGAATTTTGGTATCAGTGCTCATCTGGAGTACAAGAATTTCGACCTGAGCATCTCAACCTTTGGTGCCTTGAACTATCATGTTTCCGATGGTATATATAACAGTCTGAACTCCTGCTACGGTTGGGCTAACAAGGATGTTGCCATTGGTGATGCCAACCGCTATTCCGAGGATGGTTTGACCTATATCTCAAGTGTTCCCCGTACCTATATTGTAGCCAACGGTGAGGCTTGGAACGACTACTTCAGCGATCGCAAGATCCAGAATGCTGCTTATTGGAAGATTGCCAATATCGAATTGGGCTACAACTTCCCCGACAAGTGGTTCAAGGGTGTTGTCTCTGGCGTTCGTGCATACGTTTCTGCCCAGAATCTCCATACCTTTACTAAATATAAAGGTTATAATGTGGACTATGCAGGTGGCACATTTACCCCTGGTTTCAACTGGTGCTCATATCCTAGTGCACGCAGCTTCATGGCTGGTATTCTTTTCTCATTCTAATATATAAAAGAGGTAATTATTATGAAACTATATAAATTTTCATTTGCCCTGATGTTGGGCATCGGCACGCTGACTTCGTGTAGCGATAAGTTGGAGCTGACCAACCCCAACGACCCGACTACAGGTACTTTCGGCAATACCACCCAAGACTTGGAGGATGCAGTCATTGCCTGTTATCATCATACCCGTATGGAGGGTACCTACGCCCGTGTAGGTTATACTTTGGAGTGCTGTCGTGGTGACGAGGTTTGGAACGTGGCTCAGTCATGGAACCACTTGTCAGCTGACAACCTGAATGTTTCCATAGACAATAGTGAGGTAGCATGGATCTGGCGCGACTGGTTCTATGTCATCAACATTACTAATTTCGTGATTACCAAGTGTGGCGAAGATGACAATGTGCTCTCTGAGACCATGAAGCGCATCAAGGGACAGGCCCTGTTCATCCGTGGTCTGGCATATTACAATCTTTCCAATTTCTATCAGAATCCCCCCCTCATTCTGGATTACAACTCATATTCTTCTCTTGAAGGACTTTATGCAGCCAATCACGAGGAGGGTGAGACCGATCCTAATGCACAGTATGACAGAGTGCTCGATCAGGTCGAGAAAGACTTCTCTGAAGCTATGACGCTGCTGCCAACCCGCGATGCGGGTGGCGAGTGGGCCAAAGGTCGTGCCACCAGCGGTGCTGCTGCCGGCTACTACGCCCGTGCTCTGATGCAGCGCCACAAGTACAGCCAGGCTCTCACCGTGCTGAAGGATATCATCGCTGGTAACTATGGCCACTATGAGCTGATGAAGAACTATGGTGACAACTTCCGTGAGGGCAGTGCTTACGAGAACAATGCCGAGAGCCTTTACGAAGTCCAGTTCCTCGACTATGGCTCTCAGGGCTCAGATGATGAGTGGACACCAGTGAACATTAGTAAGAATGCTTCTCAGGGTAATGCCTTAGAGGCTAACTTCGCACCTGCAAGCACAGGTAGCTGGCAGGACTTGGCAGCTGCTCCCTGGCTCTATTGGCTCTTCAAGGAAGGTGATAAGACCAAGGATGGTAAGCTCGACCCACGTCTGTATTGGACACTTGGTACATACGAGACAGACTGGGAAACCTATTCCGACGGTTTGGGAAATATGTGTTATACAGAAAAGATGTCTGATGAGAACCCCGCTGTTGTCAACACAGTCAATGGTGGTATTCCCGTTGCCAAATACACCAACTTCCGCACAGGTCTTTATGCCTCGGTGGTTACAGGTCTGAAGTGTGGTATCAATATTCGTCTCATGCGCTATGCTGACGTGTTGCTGCGTGCTGCTGAGTGTGAGAACGAGGTCAATGGTCGTCCTACCCAGCAGGCTATTGACTGGATTAACGAGGTGCGTCGCCGTGCCAACCTGAACGATTTGGCGCTTGCCGACTTCAAAACTGCCGACAAGCTGTTTGAGCAGATTGCCAACGTCGAGCGTCCCAAGGAATTCGGTTGTGAGGCAGGTCGTTGCTACGACCTTATCCGTTGGGGCTTCTTCCACGATGCCAACCGCCTGCAGCAGTTGAAGGAGCATGGTGCTTATAAGCTCGCTGCTGATGTGAAAGAAAAGATTGTCTATGGCACCTCTGGTGTTGAGAGTACTTTCGACAAATACCAAAAGGGGCATGAGTATTTCCCCGTCTATCAGAACTATATGAATGTGAACTCCAGTCTCGTGGGTAACTCTGCAAATAAAGACATGGACAACTTTGTGTACTTTACCAAGAATGGTTGGACTATTCACCCTGTAGTTGATTTGAGCAAATAACAATAAAACCTTTAATAGATAAAGATTATGAAATATCTGAATAAAATAGCAACTGCTTGCTGTGCAGCAGCCTTGGGCATGCTGACACTGACAAGCTGCGAAGGCGGTGACCTGTATAAGATAAATGCTCCCGACTGGCTCGCAGAAATGGGACAAAAAGAGGAAGATCCGTCTTCTATTGTCGAGACGACGCCCAATCCTTCGAAATTGGGTGCAGCAGACAATACAACAGGCTGGTGGACAGAATTTACTGACGACATCAAAGCTGAATCAGGAAAGACCTATCAAGTGAAGTTTACAAATTTTGGTGGTGCCAGCAACTGGAACAACTTCGTGCTCATTCTCCGCAACGAGGCAAAGGACGTTGAGTATGCTGTACTGCGTGCCGACAACTGGGGCTGGGGGACTGGCTATTCAGGAGAAGAAAGCGATGCACATTTTGCCAAGAAGATGGAGAGTGCTGACAGGGACTGGGCTACGTGGCTGAAGGCTATGAGCAGAGCCAAGTGCACGCTGAACCTCTATAATTATGGTGATGGTACTGCCGATGTAAAGGTCACGATGCTTGGCTCTGATGGCAACACTTATACACAGGAGTATACAGGTGTCTCTGTAGATAAGGACAATCTTTACTTCGCGTTCACCGTGGATAACAGCCATATTGAGTTTGGCGATGTTGACGTGAAGGACAGCGAACCTGTAGCCATGAATCTGAACGGAGTGGCCGCGAAGGTGAAGCTGGGAACCTCGTTCGAGGATGCTTTTGCCAATGTGACGGCAACAGTGACCTTCGCTGATGGTGTAGCGAAAGAGGTGGAGGGCAAGGACCTTCAGATTCAGGCTGTTCCTGATATGAATAGCGTTGGCAGGAAGACGCTGGTGGCTGTCTATAATAAGACCTATCTGGGTGAGAATGCTGCCGCAGCAGTTATCGGTACTGCTGAGTTCGAGATTGTTGAGAAGATGTACAAGACCGTTGGTGCTACAGACAACACAGGCGCTTTCTGGAGTGACCATTCTGAAGCCATCAAGGTGGCTCCTGGTGAGACGTTTGTTTCCTACTTCACCAACTATACTGCTGGTGGTGCCAACTGGAACAACTTCCTCGTTGTGCTGGCTACGGCCGATGGTGCAACAGAGTATAGCGTACTGCGTGCCGACAACTTCGGTTGGGGTATAGGCTGGGGGGCATGTGCCGCAACCATTGAGGACGGTCGTAACTGGGATGAGTGGGCCGCCGCTATGGATGGCGCCAAGGTGACCACTTTCGTTACCAACAATGGTGACGGTACTGCTGACGTGAAGGCTATTATGGTTGGTAACAATGGTAAGACATACGAGCAGAACTACAAGGGTATTAACACCGTTGATCCTAATAACTTCTACTTCCACTTCACCATTGAGAAGGCACATCTGGAGTTCGATGCAGTGACAGGTGACGAGAACAACACGGGCGCATTCTGGAGCGACCATTCGCCTGCACACAAAATAGAAGCAAACCAAACGTTTGTAACACGTTTCACCAACTACACTGCAGGTGGTGCCAACTGGAACAACTTCCTCGTTGTGCTGGCTACGGCCGATGGTGCAACAGAGTATAGCGTACTACGTGCCGACAACTTCGGTTGGGGTACAGGCTGGGGGGCATGTGCCGCAACCATTGAGGACGGTCGTAACTGGGATGAGTGGGCCGCCGCTATGGATGGTGCACTAGTAACCGCTTTCGTTACCAACAATGGTGACGGTACTGCTGACGTGAAGGCTATTATGGTTGGTAACAATGGCAAGACATACGAACAGAACTATATGGGCATCAACACCATTGACCCCGACAACTTCTACTTCCACTTCACTATTGAGAAGGCACATCTGGTATTTGAGTAATTTATTAAATGCAACACAATTATGAAATATATATCAAAACTTTTAGTGCTGTTTGCCATCGTCACGATGGCAACAGCCTGCAAGGATGACATTGAGGAAGTGAATATTCCTTTGTCAGTCAGCACTCCCGCTGTGTCAGCCATCAAGGGGTCGTCTGCCGCTGTTACGGCAACGGCCGAAGGTTCACATATCACCTATCGTGGTATTTGCTTCTCGACATCGCCCAATCCTACTATCAATGATAACAAGATTACGGCATTCTCGAAGAATATTTCCCTGACCATCACTGGTCTGCAGCCCAACACCACTTATTATCTGCGTGGTTATGCACAGACAAGCTATGAGGTCGTTTACTCTGGCGAGACATCTTTCACGACTACAAACGCTACGGTTGATACCGAGGACGACCCACAGGCAGGCGGACCTGCAGACCTGAAGCGAGTCAGCGTGCACGACCCCAGCATTGTTTGGGACCCGACGTCAAACACCTATTATGTCTTTGGCTCCCACCGTGCTGCAGCAAAGTCAAAGAACCTGATGTCGTGGGAAGCCTTCCAGGCTCCTTGGGCAACAGCTGGCAGTAACAATGCCGCTAATGCTGACGCCTTCACTACTCCTCAGGTGACGAAGATGAAGAAAGGTGGCAAGACCTATGATTTCACTTTCGATGCCTTTGCTTGGTCAAAGCGTGGCAACGATGCTTATAACGTGGACGGCAATATGTGGGCTCCCGACGTCATCTATAACAAGCGTCTGGGTAAGTGGTGCATGTACCTCAGCATCAATGGCGACCACTGGCTGAGCAGCATCATCCTGCTGACCTCTGACAGAATTGAGGGTCCTTATCGCTACCAGGCTCCTGTTGTGATGAGCGGTTTCCGTTCACAGGCCAACTATGAGGCTACCGATGCGCCCATGGCACTGGGCGAGACAACGATGCCCGGCCGCTACAATCCCAGCGACAACTACGGAAACCATTGGCCCAACGCCATCGACCCCTGCGTGTTCTACGACGAGGAGGGCAAACTATGGATGAGTTATGGCTCGTGGAGCGGTGGTATCTTCATGCTGGAACTCGACGAGGAAACTGGTCTGCGTGACTATGATGTCACTTATGCAGAGAGCGAAACGTCGGATCCTTACTTTGGCCGGAAGATTGCCGGCGGTCACTACGTGTCGGGGGAGGCCAGCTACATCGAGTATGTTGGTGGCTACTACTTTCTCTTTGTGACCTATGGTGGCCTGGAAGCTGCCGGTGGCTATCAGATGCGCATGTTCCGTTCACAGGATCCTGATGGACCATACGTTGACAGCAAGGGCAGCAGTGCTATCTTCAATACCTATTTGCTCAACTTCGGTGCTGGTGAGAACGATGGAAACCGTGGTGTCAACATCTTTGGTGCATACAACGAATGGGGCTATCAGGTTACGGGTGACTTTGGCGAGCGTGCTCAGGGACATAACAGCATTATTGCTGCCGAGGACGGACGTACCTATCTGGTTTATCATACACGTTTCCAGAATCGTGGCGAGGGTCACGAGGTGCGTGTTCACCAGGTTTATCAGAACGAAGAGGGCTGGTTGGTGGCTGCTCCATTCGAATATACGGGCGAAGGCATCAAGAGCGCTGGTATTGCTGTTGCTCAGAAGGTGGCTACAGCTGATATCCCAGGTACTTATAAGTTGCTGACTCATCAATATGGACTGGATCATGCTGCCAAGGAATATGCAGCTCCTGTGGATGTAACCCTCAATGCTGATGGTACTATTTCCGGTGGTGCTACTGGTACTTGGACCACCAAGTCTGGTACATCATATATCACCATCAAGATTGGTTCAGAATTTAAGGGTGTGATGGTTCCTCAAACTTTGGAACCAACTGATACAAAGGTTCCTTGCTTCACGGCTCTTGACAGTAAGACAGGTGTTACCATCTGGGGTTACAAGGCTCCTGTGAAAGAGTAAAATAACTGACTGATGAAACGAATTCTATCTATAGTAGTGGTGCTCACGCTGAGCACCACTCTATATCCCCAGTCCCATCACCAAGGGCATCACCATACGGCATTCCAGACGGAGACACCGATGACGCACGACCCAGTGATGGCGTATGAGGACAGTACTTACTACCTGTTCTGCACGGGGATAGGCATCCAACAGATGACTTCCCAGGACCGTAAGACGTGGACGGTACTTCCTGAGCCTATAATGACGGTGATGCCACAATGGACAGGCGATTCAGTCCCAGGCTTTACTCACCATGTGTGGGCTCCTGATGTCATCCGGTGGCACGGTAAGTGGTGGTTGGCCTATAGCTGTTCTACCTTCGGTAAGAATGGCTCTGCCATCGGTTTACTGAGTAAACCTTCATTGGGTTTCCCCGTATGGAATGACGAAGGCTGTATCGTGACTTCTCGTGAAGGTCGTGACCAGTGGAATGCTATCGACCCGAACTTCATCATCGACGACAACGACCAAGCGTGGATGACGTGGGGCTCGTTCTGGGATGGCATTCAGATGGTGCGTCTCGACACCACGATGCATGTGGCCAAGGGCGAACGGCCGCGTACCATTGCCCGCCGCTATGCATCGCGTGATAGGAATGTGCCCGCTAATCCTACTTCCAAGTATGCCGGAACGAATGCCATCGAGGCACCGTTCATCTTCCGACACGATGGCTGGTACTATCTCTTTGTGTCGTGGGACTACTGTTGTCGCGGAGCCCAGAGCAACTACCGCGTAGCCGTAGGTCGCAGCCGTCAGGTGGATGGGCCTTATATCGACCGCAGCGGCAAGGATATGCGCGATGGCGGCGGCACCCTGTTCCTCGAAGGCGACAAGAAGCAGTTTGAGGCTGTGGGCCATTGTGCTGCCTATCATGTCAATGGTGAGGATATCTTCATCTGTCATGGCTACAGTATTGCCCATCAGGGGGCATCAATACTGGTCCAACGTCCTATCAGGTGGACTGCTGACGGTTGGCCTTTCTTAAAGACAATTGATTAATACCGACAGAGAATGAAGCGATTTCTTTTAGCATTATGTGCATTCCATGTCTCCATGCTTGTGTCTTTTGCTCAGTCGTGGACGGCAGATAATGGCAACGGCACGTTTACCAATCCTCTGTTCTATGACGAATTCTCCGACCCCGATATTATTCGGGTGGGTGATGACTACTATCTGGCTGGCACTACTATGCACTCGGTGCCAGGACTCGTTATCCTGCACTCGAAAGACCTTGTTAATTGGGAGAACGTCGGCTACTGTTTCAATCGCTTTGACTTCCCTGAGGATCGGTTTTCGCTGAAGAATCATGAGGAAATATACGGACAGGGCATCTGGGCGCCAGCCATTCGCTATGCCAATGGCCAGTTCTATATTTTCTCAAATGTCAATGGCAAGGGGTTGCAATGCTACACATCGAAGGATATTCGTGGCCCGTGGAAGCATCATAATATGCAAGGCAACATCTACGACCTTTCGGTGCTCTTCGATGACGATGGCAAAATCTACGCCATCCACAAGTATGGTGAGGTGCATTGTACAGAGTTGAAGCCCGATATGAGCGGACCGGTAGAGGGAACCGATCGGGTCATCATCCCAGAGGGTAACGGTATTGGCGAGGGACATCATATCTATAAGATTGATGGTATGTATTACCTCATCTCTACCGACTATGCGCCCAACGGTCGTACACTTTGCTCACGGTCGAAGAGTATTTGGGGGCCTTATGAGACCCGGGTCATCACAGCTGACGAAACCTACGGCTATCAGGGCGTGGGGCGTACGCTGGTGCCAAAGGGTGAAAAATACCGCATCGGCAGCAATGGCGCTTCGTTCACCATTATGACTGCCAGTCCAGACGCTACGGGCTGCGACAATGCCCATCAGGGTGGCATTGTCCAAGCTGTTGACGGTTCATGGTGGGCATTGCTTATGCAGGACTTCCACTCTATAGGCAGAACCGTCTGTCTGATGCCACTGACGTGGAAGGACGGATGGCCGATGGTAGGTCTTGAGGGCAATTTGGGCCGTGCACCACGCACTTGGTTTAAGCCGGGTGGCAAGGATGTTGAGGTGTCACAGCAGCAAGCAGAGCCTCATGCTCCTTACGAGCGTAGTGAGCATTTCGATGGCAAGGTTCTTGGTCGCATTTGGCAGTGGAACCATAATCCTGATGACAGCAAATGGAGTCTGACAAAAGGACGTTTGCGCCTGCAGTCAATGCCTGCCGAACAGTTGATGTGGGCTCGCAACACGCTGACACAGCGCGTTGTTGGACCAACATCCATTACTACTGTCGAACTCTATGTAAAGGGTATGAAGAATGGTGATGTGGCTGGCTTAGGTAACATTAACGTTCCTTGCTCGTGGATAGGCGTTATTAAGAATGGTAATAGTACTTCCCTCTGTTGTTTTGAGCAACTGAATAATGATACTATTATGATGCCCATCGATTTGGTTGATGGAAAAATCTATCTCCGTTGTATCGGTGAATATGATGATAATCAAGCACAGTATGCTTACTCGACTGATGGTAAAACATTTAAGACACTTGGACGCATGATGCCCCTCTCTTATCAGCTCATTACTTTCCAGGGGTCTCGTCATGCTCTTTTTATGTATAATATAAAAGGTAGGAATGGCGGTTATGCAGAGTTCGATAACTTTACTGTTGAAGAACCAAAGGCTGACCGTAGCAGGAATATCCCCTATGGTAAGACCGTACGCATCATCAACAAAGCAACGAATCGACCTGCCATTGCCTTGGAGCATGGATTGCTTTACGATACCAATGCTGGCAACATGAGTGAGTTGACTCGATTCCGCATAATAGACTGTAAAAAAGGATGTGTAGCTCTCCAATGTGCTGATGGTCGTTATGTGAAAGTCTATGGTGACGGTTTGCCTGGTGATGTGCGCTTTACATCCGATGCAAGGGAGGCTGAGGTGTTTCTTTGGCAAGATTATCTCGACCATGATTTTATGCTTCTTTCTTTGAAGAATCATAAATATTTAGGTAAGAATCCGACTACAGGCAGTCCTTATTCTATGGACTTCGCCGGACCAGATCCTGGTCAGCGAAATGGTGCTGTGTTCCACTGGGAGGAATAATGATTAAACGCTCCCAATTTTTAAGTTATTCAATTAAAGGAAAAACGTTATAACTATGAAAAAAAGATTATTAATGTTGTCTGCTGTCGTGGCGAGCATGACGATGACGGCAATAGCGCAGAACGTGATGGACGTGAACACCAAGAAACTGGGTGCACCCATCCAGCCGACGATGTACGGCATTTTCTTCGAGGACATCAACTACGCCGCTGACGGCGGACTGTATGGTGAACTGGTGAAGAACCGCTCGTTTGAATTTCCGCAGTCGCTGATGGGCTGGCAGGCCTTCGGACGGGTGGATGTAAAGGATGACGGACCGTTTGAGCGTTGTCCGCACTACGTGGTGCTGAGCGATCCTGGTCACAACGACCGCCGTTCGGGACTGGTGAACGAGGGCTACTTCGGCATCGGCGTAAAGCAGGGCGAGCAGTACCGCTTCTCGGTATGGGCAAAGGTACCAAAGGGCGTGGCGACCATCCGCGTGCAGCTCATCGATGAAAGTTCGATGGACGAGCGTCAGGAGTTTGCCGAGCAGAAGGTGGACGTCACCTCTGCAGAGTGGAAGAAATATACCGTCACGCTGACGTCGACGAAGACGCTGAAACAGGCCAAGCTGCGCATCTTCCTGCAAGGGTTGAACAGCGTGGCGCTGGAGCATATCTCGCTATTCCCCGTCAACACCTATAAGAACCGCGAGAATGGTATGCGCCGCGACCTTGCTCAGGCTTTGGAAGACCTGCATCCGGGCATCTTCCGCTTCCCCGGCGGATGCATTGTGGAGGGTAGCTCTCTTGATGAGCGCTACCAATGGAAGAACTCGGTAGGTCCCGTTGAGAACCGTCCGTTGAACCATAATCGCTGGGAATATACCTTCGACTTCCGCTACTTCCCCGACTACTATCAGTCGTACGGACTGGGGTTCTTTGAGTTCTTCCAGTTGGCGGAGGATATCGGTGCTGAGCCGCTGCCCGTCATCTCGTGCGGACTGTCGTGCCAGTTCCAGAACCCCGACCCCACGAAGCCCGGCGTACATGTAGCACTCGACGACCTCGGCCCATACATCCAGGATGCGCTGGATTTGGTGGAGTTTGCCAATGGCGACGTCACCACGAAGTGGGGTAAAGTGCGTGCCGACATGGGACATCCCGAACCCTTCAACCTGAAGTTCCTCGGTGTGGGCAACGAACAGTGGGACTACGACGAGCAGCACGGCGGCTATGGTCCTGTGTTCACCGAGCGCCTGAAGAAGTTCAGCGACGCCCTGCGCAAAAAATACCCCACGCTGAAACTCATCGGCACCACCGGTCCTAACAGCGAGGGCTGGGATTTCGACCTCCTGCAGCCCCGCATGAAAGAGTTGAAGGTGGACCTCTACGACGAGCACTACTACCGCGACGAGCAGTGGTTCCTGACCCACGGCCTGCGCTACGACACGTACGACCGCAAGGGACCGAAGGTGTTCGCCGGTGAATACGCCTGCCACGGCAAGGGCAAGAAGTGGAACCACTACGAGGCTGCCATCCTCGAGGCTGCCCACATGACGGGCTTCGAGCGCAATGCCGACATCGTACACATGAGCTCCCCTGCCCCACTCTTCGCCCACGTCGACGGATGGCAGTGGCGTCCCGACCAGATTTGGTACGACCAGACGCAGATGTTCAAGACCGTCAGCTACTACGTGCAGCAGATGTATGCCACCAACAAAGGCACTCACGTGCTGCCGCTGACCACCCGGAAGCAGCAGGGCAAGAAGAGCGTGGCTGTTCCCGTGGCCAACCAGGAGGGACAGAACGGACTCTTCGCATCGGCAGCCTTCGACAAGGATGCCAACGAGGTCATTGTCAAGGTCGCTAACACCTCGAAGACCGTGCAGCCCATCACGCTGAACCTGAAAGACCTGACGGGTGCCTCCACGGCACGGACGCTGACGCTGAGCCATCACGGCATGGACGACGAGAACAGCATCGAGCGTCCCGAGCTGATCACCCCGCAGCCAGGCACTATCGCTGTCGAGGCCGACAAGAAGCAGTCGGTCATCAATGACCAGCTGCCCGCCATGTCATTCCGCATCTACAGAATCAAGAAATAGAAAGGAAAAGTTCTATTACCAGACCATCAGAGCCAGTGGACAAAACTGTCCACTGGTAGTCTTATGCCTAGGATAAACATCAGGGAGTAATAATGGCCGTCCAGCCGCCACCACTGCTGAGGTGGATGTTGAGGCGGTTGGTGCTACTGACGGTTTTGTGGATATGCTGATAGTCCGTAGCCTCTTTAGCGGCATTGATACCGTCAGCGAAGATGTCGGCCTGATACAGTCCTGAGCCGAGGAAAGACAGGTTGACGGTTAGGTCGCGTGGTGTCCAGTCGGTCATGGCTGCCAGATACCAAGTGGTTCCCTTGCGGCGGGCGATGAGCGTGTATTGGCCCAATTGTCCGTCAAGGGCGATGGTCTCGTCGAACGTCGTAGGAATCTGTGCGATGAAGTCCGTACACTCCTGATTCTGCATATACTTCGTAGGGCTGTCGGCTAGCATCTGCAACGGTGCTTCGAAGGTGATGTACATCGCCATCTGGTGAACGCGCGTGCCCTGACTCATCGGATGGTCGTTGTTGCCAAAGAAATGATCCTTCATGGCGTTCGACATGGCGCCTGGCGTATAGTCCATAGGTCCTGCCAGCATTCTGAGATAAGGCGCCGTCACGTCGTAGCGCGGCTGGTCGTGCAATGGAAGGGAAACACCACACGTTGAACATGACCCTTGAAGAAGTAGAAACCCAGCTCGACCCCCAGCGCTTTATGCGCGTCAACCGTCAGTTTATCATTAGCGCTGCCGCCGTGCAGAAACTCTCCACCTATTTCCTTGGCAAGATGCGTATCCACATGACTGCTGCTCCCGACGAGGAGATCATCGTCAGCAAGGATAAAGTCGCCACCGTAAAGCGCTGGCTCGACTCGTAAAATGAGAGAATATGAGTAAGAAAAACGTGACATTAAAGCCATTGGAACCTGATGACCGTGAACAGTTCATCACGGACAATCAGGAGGCGTTTCGGTATGGAGCGATGGAAGAGTTTGGACTTAGGGATGACCATTGCGAAGAGGATGGGGAGATTATATCGCGTCAAACTATCTCAGACTCTATCGATGCTGAAAACGCGGAAGCCTATCGCATTGTCTGTGATGGCAAGAACGTGGGTGGCGCAGTCATTCATATTGATAACGAAACCTATACAGGCCACTTGGATTTGCTTTTTGTTTCACCCAATGTTCACAGCCAAGGCATTGGTTTCGCAGCATGGCAAGCCATCGAGCTAATGCATCCAGAGATTAAAGTTTGGGAAACCGTAACCCCTTACTTCGAGAAACGCAATATCCATTTCTACGTGAATCGCTGCGGATTTCACATTATCGAATTCTACAACAACCACCATCCCGATCCCCATGACCCCGAAGGTAGCTCAGAAGACCAAGACGGTATGTTCCGCTTTCAGAAAGTGATAGAATCCACGTCAGGAAAGCCAGACAATCAGCATGAGAAACGATATCATCAAAACAGTCCTGACTGATGGCGAATATTATTTTCGGAATAGAACATGCATCTACGCATCATTAACAAGAGATCCGTTAAAGGCATGGGACTTCAATCACTGGCTATATGACATACGAACCAGGCATTGCAATTTCCTAAAGTTAGACCTCGAACAATTCGTCTTTGTAGCTAAGAAACAAATGAAGGGCGACAAATACGAAGACCTGAACCTCGATTATACCAAGTTCAAGCTAAAGCACATCATCAGTCTCTCGCCCCTAAAGTTTGAGGATTTTGACGTGACGAATGAAGTAGGTATCATCAAAGAATATGGATCGGAGTGACTAACCTATATTCCTCGCTCTGCCCAATCACCTCTATCAAGGTTACGATAACCGATGGCCTCAGCAATATGCTGGCTCTGTACTTTCTCTGAACCCTCTAAGTCGGCAATCGTTCTAGCAACCTTCAAGATTCTGCTATACGCTCTGGCAGACAGACTCAGCTTCTCCATAGCCAACCGTAGCATTTCTAGACTTGCATCATCAGGTTCAGCAAATTTATGCAACATCCGCTCTGTCATTTGGGCATTGCAATGAACGTTTTTGTAGTCCTTGAAACGCTCTTCTTGGATAAGTCTCGCCTTGATAACTCGTTCACGGTGTGATGTGGACGGTTCTCCAGGCTGCATTTTGGACAGCTGAGCGAACGGAACTGCCTGAATTTCACAGTGTATGTCAATTCTATCGAGAAGAGGACCACTGATTTTCGAGAGATAACGGCTGATTTGTCCCGGTGTGCAGGTACACTTGTGTAAGGGATCGCCATAATAGCCGCAAGGACAAGGATTCATCGAGGCTACAAGCATGAAAGAGCATGGATATTCCACTGTGTAATTTGCCCTGGTTATCGTTATTTTACGGTCTTCTAAGGGCTGTCTGAGGATTTCCAATGTAGCCCGATTGAACTCCGTTAATTCATCTAGAAAGAGTACTCCATTATGGGCTAAAGATACCTCGCCGGGCATTGCCTTTGTCGTCCCTCCGGCCAAACCCACCTGCGAGATGGTATGATGAGGTGCACGAAAGGGACGTTGACTGATGAGGCTCGTATTGCGATCGAGTTTGCCGGCAACAGAGTGTATTTGTGTGGTCTCCAGACTTTCGGCCAATGATAATGGGGGTAGAATGGAAGGCAGACGTTTTGCGAGCATCGATTTTCCTGATCCCGGCGGTCCAATCATAATGAGATTGTGTCCGCCTGCGGCAGCCACCTCTAGTGCGCGTTTCACACTCTCCTGTCCGCGGACATCCGAGAAGTCGAGCTCATACTTGTTCTGCTGCTCATAGAATTCCTTTCGTGTGTCGATGACAGTTGGTTGGTAGCTGTCGTCACCGTTTAGGAATTTGATGACGTCCAGCAGTGTCTCCATGCCGTAGACATCCAACTGGTTGACGACAGCGGCTTCGCGGATGTTTTGCTGGGGCACGATGAGGCCCTTGAACTTCTCTGCCCTTGCACGGATGGCTATGGGCAGTGCACCGCGTACAGGTTGCAGGTGTCCGTCAAGACTGAGTTCGCCCACCAACATGTATTTGTCCAGTCTGTCGTTTGTTACCTTGTCGCTGGCAGCCAGGATGCCAATGGCTAGTGGAAGGTCGTAACTTGACCCTTCTTTCTTGATGTCGGCAGGCGACAGATTTGCCGTAATGTCCATCTTTGGCATTTTAAAACCGTTGTTTGCCATCGCGGCTTTGATGCGGTCGTAGCTCTCTTTGACGGCAGTATCTGCCAGTCCCGTCAGGTGAAACTGCATGCCGCGCGCCATACTTATCTCTACCGTTACTGTCGTCACTTCCAGCCCGTTGACAGCTGCACAAAAGGTCTTTACAAGCATAATCAATTCGTTTTATGCTTGCAAAGATAGTGCAAATTGAGCAAAAAGCAAAAGGAAAAACCGTTTTTCTTTTCGAAGTGAAAATAGTTCCGCAATTCTTTGGTGGTTTAAAAATTATTCACTATATTTGCAGTCGGAGTAGGAAGGACCTGCTCTGGCAGAAGGGAGGCACCGCGAGACTAGCGAGTGTCTCATGAAGGGAGCAGCGTAATGCTTCAAACTTGTGGATGAGAACCTAAAACATTTATAAAACAAAGAAAATTATGAAAATCAAGGAATGGATTAATGAGAACGTTGACCTGAAACGTGAAGAGAATGAAATACGTGATTACAAGGGCTATGGCTTTACGCTGGCCGCAGTGGGATTGGTAGCTGGAGCTGCTACCGCCTTTGTCACGATTATTCTGCAAACGGTTTTTGGAAGTGCTTCTGCATCACAGACCATCGTCAACTTTGTTGCTACTGCTATTGTTGTGGCGCTGATAGCCTATCTTGTCTGGCTATTGCTCCCAATGTTCAAGGATTCTGGCATCAGTATTGGCAATAAGATTCTTACCACTGTGATTTGCCTTGCCTGTGTAGCTATTCCTTTTATGATTGGTATTTATCTGATTGTATTGGCTGCCATTGCCCTTGTTGGCATTGCTGCCTTATGGATTGTGGGCAAGATTTGGGGCACGTCAGAAAAGGCCAACGATGAAGATACAGACCTCATCACCACGATGATGGGCTTTGGCGGAAAAAAGGGTTCAAAGAGTGACTATGACACCATTGCCAGTGAGGATGGTACACTCTATGGCGACCGTGTCGATCACGACACCTTTAGAGCCAACGGAACCACGTATAAGCGCACCTACGAGGGCCTTTCAGAAGTGTGGAAGGAAGAATAACGCTGATACAGTATTGTCGCTCAGAAACGTGTTTTCTGGGCGATTGTTTTTTGGTGTTATCTGTCCAATTCTTTTCTGACTATTTCATCGACCAAAGTAAAAATAGTTCCGCAATTCTTTGGCGGTTTTGGAATTATTGCTTATCTTTGCCAACAGAAAATAGAATAAAGATGAAACAGAAGAAACGTGAATTGATGATGCAGGAGTATGGCAAATACTGCCTGGATATGTCAAAACTAATATTTTGAGTAGTGATTCTTGCAGGAATCATGAACCTTGGTGTTGATGACTTCTTTCTGTTTGGAGTCAGAGGTATTCTTGTAGCGTTATTTGCTTCGATGGGATTTGTTTTTAAAAGGGTACGAACAACCATAAATATCTAATACCAACTGTTTGTAAAATACTCATTTTCAGATACTTTTGATTTTTAACACTTGATGGTTGGAATTTGGTGGTTACCGAATTTCAGTATATTTTTGCAACGTATTTCTACCGCGAGGAATTTACGGGGCCTCGATTTCGTCACTTTGCGGACTCGGTTGACAAAGGGTTACGATGAGGTGCAAGGAGTGACAAAACGGAGCAGACGGATTCCAAGAAAGCAACGATGCGGACGGAGTTGACATCGGTTGACGTATGTGAAGCATGGTTGTTTTAACGAGAGGGAAAAAGAGAATGATTGTTGAACCATCAAAAGAGTGCAAAAATGAAAGAAGTCAGGAAGTGCAAGTACTGCGGAAAGGAGTTCATTCCAAGGAGTGGATCGCAGAAGTATTGCTGCGAGGAGTGCCAGACGAAAGCGAAAGAGGCCGTGCCGACGAGGCAGATCGTTTCCAGTCGCAGGCCGACATCGACAAGCCAGAGGTGCGTGTGATGGTGAATCCGGGCGGGCTGAACGAGAAATTCGCCAACGAAAACCTGACACATGCCACCATCATCGTCTGGCAGAAGAACGAGGAAATCCCCAATCAAGTGGCTGAGGGCAATGCTGACGTGATGATTACCGAAATCACCGAGGCT
>JAEEGJ010009125.1_pt1 | contig 26803 bp, 24 predicted proteins | sample 8958761 | NCBI WGS metagenome assembly JAEEGJ01 (sample SAMN16246546, study PRJNA631951) | gut metagenome | biome: gut microbiome; feature: rumen; material: RS-attached | host: Bos | place: Iran: Karaj | collected 2018-10 | reverse complement strand
ACATCAACACCAATAGCACAATTGAGTTTAACTTATTTGCTAAGCCAACAGATGACTCATATACCAAGATAGAAACCACTAAATACTTAACATGTATTACTCCAGAAACCAAAACATATAAGTTTTTAATGGATGACCAATATGATTTCATCGCGGGTGATAGATTACCACAAAATGAAACAGAACTAACTTTAGTGGTGGATACCTATAACCGTATCGATTTGGGGGCTCTACAAAATATGGGCTTTGATACGTCGGGAGATTCTATTAAAGCTTCTGATGTGATAGGCGTTAAAAAGTATCACGTTGTGAGCAATGATGATATTTACTATAAAGACAATAAAGATGTCGTGATTGATGGTGGTACTGTTACTAGAGAAGTCTATAAGAAATATGGTACTTCCCACTATGAGGAACTATATAACGATAAATCTAAATTAGAACTTTCAATTGTCAGCATCATTAGACCAAAAGAACATAACAACAACTATATTTATAGTAATGTCCTTTTATATCACCCAAAACTCGCGGAATATCTTATTGACACTAATACTGGTTTAAATGCCAAATCCACTGTTGTACAAGAACAACTCGCTAACAAAGAGTGGGACATTATTACTGGTGAAAACTATCAAAAAGTCTATATGAGTAACTATGAGTTAACCCCACAATATCAACATGAAAGTCGTATTGTTGAATTAGGGGGTACAGATAGAGTTACCGCTTTCTTCTATTACACAAAAAACTTTGAGCAAAGAGAAACCATTATTAAATGTGCGGAAAGTTATCAAGTTGATCCTGATAGTAATATCGTTATTAAAACTAAAGACTATCTAGAAAGTGTTACCTCATCTTTCTCCTCTTTGGTTAGAACATTCTCAGTTATCTTATTAATGTTCTCTCTTGTTTCTATCTTAGTGGCCGCGATTATGACCGCTATTTTAACTTATATTTCCGTTATTGAAAGAAAGAGGGAGATTGGTTTATTAAGGTCATTAGGGGCTAGACAAAGAGATGTTTCGCTGATGTTTATATCAGAAGCTTCATTAATTGGTGTAGCCGCGGGTGTGCTCGGCATAGCCCTTTGTTATGCCTTTGCGCCTTTAGTCTCTCGCGTGGTCGTTTCTTTAATCGATGTCTATAATTCTAAGATGCTTAAACCTTCACCAGATCAATTCTCACAAGTCCAATTCTGGTTGATACCTGTCTTGTTTATCGCCGCGATTGGTATTGGTATTATCTCTTCTTTAATCCCAGCGATTATCGCTGGTCATAAAAAACCAGCGGAAGCTCTTAAGGAGTAGTTGTGAAAAACTTTAGAGAAATATGTTATAAGAACATGAAACCAGGACTTCTATTTAGAAGTGACCTTTTATATAACTTAAATCCTAAAGAAAAAGCTCTTCTTAGAGATAACAATATCAAAGTGGTTATCGATTTAAGAAATAAAGACGAAGTAGAACACTTGAGTGACACTAATATTAAGGCTATTAAGTTTATTAATAATCCAATGTTACCTGAATCTAAAGAAGGAGAAGATTCTCCTCTTAAAACAGTCACTATTAAACATATGACATTACCAGATATGGATAATGCTTATCGAGAATTAGTAAGAAGAGATAGACAAAGTGCTTGGAGCAATATTTTTAATATTCTTTTAGCCGATAATAATGGTGCGGTTTTATATCACTGTTCCGCTGGTAAAGATAGAACGGGTGTAGTGACCGCAGTTATCTTAACAGCGTTAGGTATTGATAAAGAAACAATTTATCAAGATTACTTATTAACCAATGAGAAGCCTTTGTATTATAAAAAGATGGCGCTACAGATGGATCCAGAGTCTAGAGAAATATTCTTAGACTATTTCCAAGCCAAAAAAGAGTATCTAGACGCTTCTTTTGATGAAATTAATAAAATATACGGTAGCTTTGATAAATTCCTTCTAGAGTGCTGTTTAATTGATAATAATAAGTTAGCTATCTTAAAAGATAAGTATCTAAAATAATGAAAATCACAATTGAAGAACAAAATAGATTAGAAACCATTTATCAAGCCTTCTTAAATGATGAAAAGATTTTAAGAATGAAAGATATTTCTATGCATCGTGGTTCTAATTGTTATCTTCATTCATTTAAAGTCGCTAAAAAGGCTATTAAGAAATCTCTAAATAGAAAAGACGTCAATTTAGAAGTAGTGTTATTAGGCGCGATTCTACATGACTATTATTTATATGATTGGCGAAAAGATAGAAGCAAATTAAAAAAACATGCTAAAAACCATCCTAATATCGCTATAGAAAACGCGGTAAAAGACTTTAATATTTCAGAAGAAGTAAAGAAAGTTATTAAGAGCCATATGTGGCCGCTTAATATCAAAGATTATCCAAAATCTAAAGAAGCTAAGATTGTTTCTATTTCAGATAAAGCGGTCACAATTGGTGAGTCTTTAACTTCTAAAAAATATAAACAAAAGAAGCTAGATAAATATCTTTCGTATATATCTCATCTTTTCTAATGTAAAATATAACTAACCGAAAAAAATTAGAAAGGAGTTCTTATCATGACTTTTTCTCATGTGGGTTTTAAGTTTTGGGGCGATCCAAACAATCAATCATTAGTCGATGCGATTAAAGTAAGAAGCACTGAAAACTTTAACTGGACATTTATTTTCATATTAGCGGTTGTCTTTTATGTCTATTGGTCAGAGATTCATAAAAAGAACTATGAAGCCGTCTTTGCGGGATTAGCATTATATGGCGTCCACTGGCTTTATGAAATCGCTAACGCTATTATCGGGCGTATTACTGGCGGTCCACTTTGGGCAGTTAGTAATGATTCATCAACATTCATCCTCTTAGTCGGTGTTTCTTGGGAACTATCGATGATGTTCTCTTTAGCGGGTATTATTTCATTTAAGATGATGCCACAAGATCGAACAAAGAGATATTTTGCTAAAGGTAAATTTAAAGGTATAAGCTGCAAATTAATGGTCGCTATTGAAATGGCACTATTATTTGCCTTATTTGAATCCTTCTTAGCGGGTACCTCTAACGGCTCATTTATCTGGGTCTATAAGTGGTGGGGTGTTATCCCAGTATTTATTACTACCTATATCCCATTCTTCTTAGCTAGTAACTATGTGCCAGATTTAAAACCAAAAACACGGGCGATATTCTTAATCGCAGAATGGGGTTTAGTCGCCATCCTATTAGCGGTCTTAATCCCATGTGGCGTTATTTAATCTAAAAAAGAAAAGAAGACTACCAGAGTTCTTTCTTCATAAAGATGGAGTCTTCTTTTTTAATTTCTCTAATTTTCTTCGCTGGATTACCAGCGTATACATAACCACTTTCTAAATCATGAGTAACGACTGAGCCTGCGCCTACGACAACGTTATCATGAATAGTGACACCTGGTAAGACAGTGACAGATCCACCAAACCAGCAATCGTTACCTATGGTAATTGGCTTACCATATTCATTATCAGTGGTGTAGCCCTTTTCTTTATCAAAAAAGAATCTTCTTTCTTCGGCGATTAAAGAATGCAAAGCGGTTAACAATGATACATTAGGGCCAAAGAAGACGTTATCTCCGATATGAACTGGGCAAACATCCAATACTACAAAGTTATAATTCGCGTAACAGTTTTTACCAAAATAGGTATTGTCACCATAGTCCACAAAAACTGGTCCTCTAATAAATAAAGAATCATCACTATGTGGGAATATTTCTTTTAATATTTTTAATCTTGATTTATTAGACTCTGGGAGAGCGTTATATTTAATGCATAGTTCTCCCGCTAATAGTCTTCTATTATTCAACTCTTTCTCCATGCAATCATAAATCTTGCCTTGGAGCATTTTTTCTCTTTCTTTCATATATTAGCGATATTTTCTAAAAGGAATGTATTTAGAAATACGATTCACGTATTCACTATATTCTGGATATTTTTTAGAAGAAATGCCTTCTTGTAAGTTGCTGCTTCCTAAGAAGATAAAGACTAATAATAACGGTCCAACCATACTCCAAGAGAAGAAGCCATAACTAACAGTACCCGCTCCTAAAGTTACAAAGTAAAGCATAATCCAGAAACCTTGTTCCCCTAAATAGTTAGGATGACGAGATCTATTCCAAATACCCATAGTATTGAAACCTTTATTATATGGTTCTGGAAGCTCTTCTAATGTTTTACCTTCGTTAAGAAGTTTTCTTTTCATGGTGTGGAAGAACATTTGTTGTTCGTCCGCGACCGTTTCAAGTAATAAGAAGAGAATAGCACCAGAGAAGGCAATATAATCTGGTAACGCTAAAGCAGCGGTGCTATCCATCGCGGCAAAAGAAGGAAGAGTGATCGCTAAAACTAAAGCGTTTTGATAGAATGAAATGAAGAGTAAATCAAAAGCGCCCCAAACTAGTTTATTTTGAAAAGCTTTCTTACTTCTTAATACTTTCCAGCGGTAATCTTCTTCTCCACTCCAGAACTTAATGCTATAAGCACCTTTTCTTGCAAAGTTAATTGTTAATCTAATACCCCAGAAGGTCACTAGGATGGCATAAATTACTTGTCTTGGGTTCATGCCGCTTTTTGCCGCGATAATCCAAGAATAAGCAATTGGAAGAATAGACCATAATTTATCCATTTGTGAATTGTTTCTAGATATTTCACCAACGATGAAACAATAAAGAACACTAGAACCACACACAATTAATAAAATTAATAATGTTTCTTTTTGATTAGTGGATAAACTAATCGGGTTTAAAACTAAACCAAGGACGATTAAGGTAATAACAACAACGCTTGTTATAATACCATCTACTATTTTTTTCATAAAATCACCGTTGGAATTATAGCAAACTATAATTATTTATTTCTATTAATATGAGATTTATATCGGTAATATCAATTGAAAATGTTACATTTTCTAAATACTATAAATAGTGAATATGACAGTTGAAGTAATAATTCGAGATATCACTAAGTTAGGCTCTGATGTTGACGCTATTGTTAACGCTGCAAACGAATCACTTTTAGGTGGTGGCGGTGTTGATGGTGCGATTCATCGTGCGGCGGGCCCAAAACTATTGGAAGAATGTATGACTCTAGGCGGATGCAATCCAGGTGAAGCCAAAGTTACTAAAGCTTATAACTTAGCAAATAAATACATCATCCACACTGTTGGACCTAGATATTATTCAGATCCAAACCCAGAAGAAACATTAAGAAACTGTTATTTAAACTGTTTAAGAACCGCCGATGGCTTAGGCTTAGAAGTTATAGCGTTTCCATCAATATCCACAGGTGTATTTGGCTATCCAGTAGAAGAGGCAGCAATTATAGTTGCGCAAACACTAAAAGATTACCAATCAAAGAATATAAAAAAGGTATATATGTGCATATACCCACCTAAAGAAGATTATCAAATATATAAAGAAGCATTTAAGAATTTAAATCTATTATAGGGATGCGTTCCTTTCTAGCTTCTTTTGCCTAAAAGAGAAAGGAGGCAAAGATGCTACATGAAAGATTTTAAAAAGTGATCATCCTACTCATGATTACTAGTCTACTACTGATGCTTTGTAACTAGGGCGTCCGTAGTGAGAGAACGCATCCTTGTTTTAATGATAAAGCACAAATTGGAGTAATGCAAACATAAATGTTCATATATTTTACTTGTAAAAATTACAAGTTATAAAAAACACCAACATTTATTGATGTTTTGATTATTAAGATTATATAATAATGATGCCACAGAAATGTGGTGGGATGCGTTCCTCTCAAACCTCTTACACTCGTTAGGAGGTGAGAGAAAACGAATAGAAACTTAATTAAAGGTTTTAAAAAAGCGATTATATTCGCCATAATCGCTAGTCTACTGTTGTTAATTGCTTACTAGAGATTTTCAACAGTGAGAGAACGCATCTCTCTAGTTACATAATATAACTTATATATAAATATCGCAAACAATAATTCAACTTTTATTCACTTGTAAAAATTACAAGTTTATAATTAAGTTATGAATATTGGAAGAAGATTTAGAATTTACCGTCAACGTTCAAACTTGACACAAGCTGAAGCCGCAAAGGTTTTAGGCATTAAAAGCTATCAACTCGCTAATTATGAATCTAATAGAAGCGAACCAAATATCAAGACACTGAAAGGAATGTCTAAACTATACAATGTTTCTATTGATTTAATGTTGGGTAATGGCAGCTTATTTGAAAGCGAAGATTATAAAAGAATAGAAGCTGAAGAAATGAAATATGATGAGCTTAAAACAAAGCTAGAAGATTTAGTCAAAGAATTGAATTCTAGAAAGGAGTAACATATGGCGAAAATTAAATGTCCACAATGTGGAACCGAAATCGAATTAGATAAAAATAGTTATAACGAATTACTAAATGATGTCGCTAGCGAAGAAGTTAATAGACGAGTCGCCGAACAAATAAAAGCCATTGAAGCTTCTTTTAAAACTAAATTAGAACTAGAACAACAAAAAGCAATTAATGAAAATGTTCTTTTAAAACAAAAACTAGATGCCGCTGATAAGGAAAAGCAAAACGCCGTTTCTTTAGCCCTCGCGGATCAAGAAAAACAAATCATTAGCTTAAAAAACGAATTAGAAATTTCTAAACAAAAGAACGCTTTGGAAATAAGTAGTCTTAATCAAAAGCATAATAATGAAATAAAAATGAAAGATGAGCAAATTGCTTTCTATAAAGATTTAAAGACTAGAATGTCCACCAAACTTGTTGGTGAAACTTTAGAGCAACATTGCTTAAATCAATTTAATTCTATTAGAATGACAGCATTCCCAAATGCTTATTTTGAAAAAGATAACGACGCTAGTAGTGGTTCTAAAGGTGATTTTATCTTTAGAGAAAACACCGAAGAAGGAGCGGAACTTGTTTCTATCATGTTTGACATGAAAAACGAAAGCGATACAACCGCAACCAAACATAAAAACGAAGACTTCTTCAAAGAACTTGATAAAGATAGAAACGAAAAGAAGTGTGAATATGCTGTTTTAGTATCTATGCTTGAGCCAGAAAGCGAATACTATAACGCTGGTATCGTTGATGTTTCTTATAGATATCCAAAGATGTATGTGGTAAGACCACAATGCTTCATCCCATTTATCACATTAATTAGAAATGCCGCTTTAGCCTCTTCTGAATATAAAAACCAATTAGTCTTAGCAAAGAATCAAAACTTAGATGTTTCTCATTTCGAAGAAGACTTAAACATCTTTAAAGAAAAGTTTGCGGAGAATTATAACCGCGCTAGCGATAGATTTGCTAAAGCTATCGAAGAAATCGATAAGACCATTGAACATCTAAACAAAGTTAAAGATGGCTTGATGGGTGCAGATCGTAACCTTAGATTAGCAAACGATAAGGCTCAGGATTTAACAGTTAAGAAGTTAACTAAAAACAATCCGACAATGAAAGCCAAGTTCGACGAACTTAAAAAATAAAAGAGCCATTTGGCTCTTTTTAAATAACATAATTATTTATATATGACTCTTTAGCATCTTCCACCAATTTATCTAGTGTGATTTGTTTTAAATAACCGCTTAATGCTTTATCAACATCATTTAAGACGTTATCTAATGGCACATAGCCCACTTCGTTTTTACCATAGTTAGTTTCAGAAACACTAGCGATATCTTCTAAAGTAATTTTATTAGGGGCTTTAGCTAAAGCATAACCACCTTGATTGCCTCTTGAACCAATGATTAAACCTTTGCTTTTATATAAAGGCACAATTTGTTCTAGAAACTTTTTAGAAACATCTTTTCTTTTAGCAACATCCACCAAAGAGATATAGCCTTCGTTTTGATGTTCTGCTAAATCAACAAATAATTTAACAGCGGTCACTGTTTTTGATGATAACTTCATACTATCTATTCTCCTTAACGAAGTCCGCTAATAGAGGTTCAAACTTTACACTATAGTTGTGGTCAGGATCATCTAGTGTATTATTAATTGCTTTTACTACAAATTCAGCTGCGGTAATTGCCGATTTCATTAAATCATGATGACCTAAATAAGCGCCCAAGAACGTTGAAGCATAGACATCTCCTGTACCATGATATGACTTATTAATCTTAGCGTGAACAAAGTGGTGGAAGTCATTTCCATCATAAACAAAGACGCCTGTCGCTTCTTTTTCATAAGCGATACCAGTTAAGACAATCTTTTTCGCGCCTAAATCTATTAACTTATTAATAATATCTTTGATATATGCTTCATCATATTTTTCTTTATATTCTGAATCTGTTAAAAAACATGCTTCAGTTAAGTTAGGAAGAATAATATCGGCTTCTTTAATTAATCTTCTAATAGCTTTGACATAGTCTTTATTAAAAGCGGGATATAGTTTACCGTTATCTCCCATCACAGGATCTAAAACAAAGATAGCGTCTTCATTTAATAATTCTTTTTTGATTTGAATAACTAAATCGACATGACCAACTTCACCAAGATAACCAACATAGAAAGCATCATATTTAATACCCTCGTTTTTCCAATGATTGATAATCTTTGGTATTTCGTTACTTAAATCATGGACCGTGAAATTAGTAAAGCCAGATGTATGTGTTGATAATATGGCAGACGGTAAAATCGCTGTCTCATAGCCCCAGGCACTAATTATAGGAAGAGCAACAGTGATGGAGCATTGGCCATAACAGGATATATCTTGCATTGTTAATACTTTTTTATTCATAGGTGTTACCTCATTGACTCAATTATAGCAAAGAGTTATAATATTGTAAACCTATTAAACATATAGGAAAAGTAGAAAAAAGGAAAAACAACATGAAAGTTTACTCAAAAATCATTGATACAATTGGTCAAACACCTCTGGTGGAACTCTCAAATTTAGAAAAGAAATATAACTTAAAAGCTAGAATTATCGCTAAAGTTGAATCATTTAACCCAGGCGGTAGTGTGAAAGATCGTATTGCTAAAGCCATGATTGAAAAAGCCGAAAAAGAAGGCTTAATCAATAAAGATACAGTTTTAGTGGAACCAACTTCTGGTAATACCGGTATTGGTTTAAGCATGGTCGCCGCTTCTAAAGGATTAAGAATTATCCTTACTATGCCAGAAACAATGTCGGTTGAAAGAAGAAATCTTCTTAAGGCATATGGTGCTGAACTCGTTTTAACTGAAGGCGCTAAAGGTATGAAAGGTGCAATCGCTAAAGCGGAAGAACTCGCAAAAGAAATTCCTAATTCATTTATTCCTTCCCAGTTTACCAATATGGCTAATCCAAATATCCATTATTTAACAACCGGTCCAGAAATCTTTGAAGATTTAGAGGGTAACATCGATATCTTCGTAGCGGGTGTTGGTACTGGTGGTACTTTATCTGGTACAGGTAAATATTTAAAAGAAAAGAAACCAAGCGTTAAAGTAATCGCTGTTGAACCAGAAACATCCCCAGTCCTTTCTAAAGGCACACCTGGTCCACATAAGATCCAAGGTATTGGCGCTGGCTTTGTTCCTGCGACATTAGATACATCCATCTACGATGAAATCATCACTATTGGTAATGAAGAAGCTTTTGCCCAAGGTAAAGAAAGCGCACAAGTTGAAGGCTTGTTAGTAGGTATATCTAGTGGCGCTGCAATGAGAGCGGCTATTAAACTTGCTCAAAGAGAAGAAAATGCTGGTAAAACAATTGTTGTCTTGCTTCCAGACACTGGTGAAAGATACTTATCTACCGCAATGTTCCAAGAATAATATAAGGACCTCATTAGTGAGGTCTTTTTATTTTACATAAAGGTCGTATAATAACTACTATGGCTTTTGAAATCATTATTCAAATCATATTACTAGGCATTGCTTTATCAATGGATGCTTTTGCGGTGTCAGTAACTGATGGTTTGATTTATCAAGATATAAATAAAAAGAAAGCTTTATTTATCGCTATAGTATTTGGCGTTATGCAAGGCTTAATGCCATTAATCGGTTATTGGCTTGTAGAACTAGTAGAGTTCATCGTTAATGAAGGTGCTGGCGCTAGTGCTGGTAATTTCATGGCGACAGTGGTGACTTGGACTGCCTTTGTCCTCCTCTTATTTATCGGTGGCAAGATGATTGTCGAAGGCGTTCTTTCTTTAAGAAAGCCAGAAGAAGAAAAACAAACTAGATTATTTAGTGTTAAAGAAGTATTGTTCTTTGGCATCGCTACTTCTATTGATGCCTTAGGAAGTGGTGTGGCACTTCACTCTGGTTTATCCAATAACACCACAATTTTCATACACGTATCGATTATTATTTGTATCACTTTTGTCATTTCGTTTATTGGAGTGGTCTTAGGCGGAAAGATCGAGAAGTTATTTAAAGGCAAAACCGAAATCACTTCTATAGTGGGAGGTTGTATTTTAGTTATTTTAGCGATTTGGATTGTTTTATCTCACTATTTACCTATTTAAGGGCAAATGAGTAAACTATATATCTATGATATATCTCATCTTTATTGATGAGAGTTTTTTCTAATAAGTTATCTTCTGTTTCAATGGCGACAGCGCGTCTAGTTTTTAAACTAGTGTTTTTAACTAATACGCCATCTTCAAAATTATCGGTATAAATTTGTACGCATGGATAATTGCTCTCAATTATTAACTGATATTTTGTTGATTCTAGAACCACTCTTTTGTCTTTTAATAAGAAACAACTATCGTAAGAGCCACCATTTAGATTAATGTCTTGCGTATATGGTTTGATAGAAAGTGGTAGTAGTGTTTCTTTATCACTTTCAATGTATTGATCTACATTTATATCGAGAGATAAGTTATCTACACAAGATTCCCCCAAAGTAAAGAATGTGTGATTGGTTAATGAAAGCACAGCCTTATTAGTGGTCCCTACTTCATAATCTATTCTAATCTTATTATCTAAAGTAAACGAATAAATTACCTTAAATGTCATATCACCATCAAACATATGAGTTTTATAGATAAAGATCACTTTTTCTTTTTCGATAGATACATCAAACATTTGGTTAGATAAACCAATCTTTCCTGAGTGGTTAGAAACACCTTTTTCATTTAATGGTAGATAGTAGTTTTGATTATCTATTTTAATTAGTCCATCTTTTATTCTATTAGCGATAGGACCAATAGTTTTTCCATAGTATATGTCTTTCCTATTTAAATCGTCATAGTTAATAGGGGTCATCGTTAATAAATCATCGTCATATTTGATTTCCACTATTGAAGCACCGAGGCACGATAAAACTATTTTCAAATTACCTTTGGTAACATAAAGAAAATTATAAATGTTTTCTATTCTCATAGTTTTAGATCTAAAGATTGAACCCAGTTATAAACATTAATGAAGCCTAGTATACCTATTACTATTAAAGCAATCATATAGGTAAAGAATATGACAAGTATAATGCCACCATCGTGGTAGAAGGAGAAGAAGTAACTCTTAAACGCTCCTTTAGGAGTGATACGCACTTCATCAAAGAATTCTCTGATTCTTTCTCTTGATAATCTAAGAAGGTCTTCAATTAAGCCACGGAAAATACTAATTAAATTAATTAATGTGCCGATAATACAAGAAAGAAGTAAAGAAAAACTTATGACCACATCTTGTGGGGCATCGTTATATTCTGTAAATCTTGTATAGACTAACGCAAATATTAATATTGGCGGGAGCACAAGGAAAACGACAAAGAAACCAATGCCTTTATATGGTTTAGGATTTTTACCATAATACTCCATGCTTCCCTCCTACTTAATCACGGATTTATAGATAGTATCTTGCCATTTTTCAGGTAGATTGGCAATAAAAGAAATAGAAACACTATTCTTTTTTCTATAACAAATACGAGGATTTTTCTTCTTCAATATCTTAACAATTAACTTCGCTATGATGGCGGGATCATTAGACTTTTTAAGTTCTCTATCCATCATATATTTGAGCTTAAATAGTGGTTCTTTAAAGTGTTCTGAATTGTTGGCCATTACTTCAAAGTTATCATTAGCAGTTTTAAGCATTGGCGTAGCCATACTACCACTTTGAACCTTAATTACTTTAATGCCCAAATAGTTACATTCTCTTCTTAAAACATCGGTATATCTATCTAAACAAATCTTGCTTAAATTGTAATAACCTTGGAATGGCTGTGGTGACCCTTTAGCGACTTCACTAGTTAGATTAATGATGCGACTACCTTTTTCTAATAAATCAAACATGATTTTGTTTAATTTATAAATACCAAAGAAATTAACTTGGAATATTTTCTCAAAGTCAGAGACACTTCCTTCAATAATGGACTGCATCATAAAGATACCAATAGTATTAACAATAGCGTATAACTTATCGGTTATACCTTTAATGGTTTCATGAGCCTTAGCGATATCTTCTTCACTTGTGATATCACACTTAATAAAAGTAGTGGGTACTTCTTTAATATTAGAATCACTAATATCTAGAGATATTATTTCATAACCCGCTTCAATTAAATGTAAAAGGGTGGGTTTACCAATCCCTCCGTTGGCGCCTGTTAATAAAACATATTTTTTCATCTACATTATTATTGCCCAAGTTCACACTTTTTCAAAGTGTCTATTATTATGATATAGTAGTGTATGTATGATAAATAAGGTTTCCACTGCTTATAAGCACAACATTCTTATCATTGCCTTAGGACCATTTTTAAAAATTATTGAGGCGATATTTGATTTGCTCATACCTTTAATTATGAAAGCCATAATCGACTTGAGTAGTTATGGGGGTGTTGAAACTATACCTAACCCAATATCAAGGTCTTTAGCCTCCTTTATTTTGCTATTCAATCCTGATAGTTCTTATATTGGTAACGCTATTGCGGGTGGTCTTATTATTCTAGTGATGGGAATAGTCGGCTATGTTATCACAATGGTTAGCCAATATTTAGCCGCGAAAGCCTCAGTAGCAGTTGGAACAGAAATAAGAAGTTCTTTATATAATAAGATTCTCCGTCTTTCTAAAAAAGAAAGAGAACAAGTTAGCCCTTCTAAATTACTAACTCTTATTAATAGCGATTCATATCAATTACAGCATGGTGTGCTTCTTTTTGTAAGACTTGTTGTACGCGCTCCATTTATATTAGTGGGTTCTCTTATTATTTCATTCATCCTAGATTGGCGTGTTGGCATTGCTTTTAGTGTGGTTGTCTTATTAATCGCCTTAGTCTATTTGTTTGTTTTAAGAAAGTCAGCGAAAGGATATGTTGAGATTCAATCCAATCTTGATGAAATATCTAATCAAACAAGTGAAACAACTGAAGGTGCAAGAGTAATAAGAGCGTCAAACAACCAAGAATACGAAGATCAAAAGTTTTCTGAGAAAACTGAAACATATCAAAATAAAAGCATTAGAGTTAATCGCCTAAATGCTTTAATTAATCCTCTTACATTCGCAATTACATCAGTCGTATTGATTGTGATCATTCTTTTGTTACAAAATGATTTGTTCTCCGCTAATAGAGCAGACATATCTACCACGATTATTGCAGAGATGTCTTATTTAGCACAAATCTTCTTTGTGGTTGTGCAACTATCAATGGTTGTTGTGGAAATTACAAAAGCCACTGTTTCGAGAAAAAGAATCAATAGTGTTCTTTCTATTGAACCCAAAATAGTGTGCATAAAAGATGCACGTACTGGTGAAGTAAAGGAAAACAAACCCGTTATTAAATTTGATCATGTCTACTTCTCTTTTGAAGATAATGATCATTATTTCTTAAACGATTTGTGTTTTGAAATTAGAAAAGGCGAAACGTTTGCCATTATTGGTGGTACCGGTAGTGGTAAGTCCACCGTCATTAACTTAATTGAAAGATTTTATGATGCTTCTAAAGGTAGTGTTTTATATAAAGGCATTCCTTTGAAGGAATATGACTTATCTTCTTTAAGAAAAGACATTGGCTTAGTTAATCAAAAGTCATCTTTATTTAAAGGCACTATTAAGAGCAATTTCTTGATGAGTAATCCGAACGCTACAGAACAAAATATCGTTGAAGCATTAAAAGCATCAGAAGCATATGAGTTTGTTAGTAAATATGATGATTCCATTGAACACGAAATTAATGAAGGTGGTTCTAATTTCTCTGGTGGTCAAAAGCAAAGACTTTGTATCGCTCGAGCGTTAATTAGAAAACCAGAGTTATTAATCTTAGATGATGCGACATCAGCATTAGATCTTTTAACTGATAAAAAGATTAGAGACTATGTCTCATCACTTAAAGATGTGACTAAGATTATCGTTTCTCAAAGAGTGGCGACAGTACAAAACGCTGATTATATTTTAGTTTTAGAAGGCGGACAAGTTGTGGGCCAAGGTAAGCATGAAGATTTATTGAAGAATTGCCCAATTTATCAAGAGATTTATCAAACACAAATTAGAAAGGATTAAGATGGAAGCTAAAAGAAGATTATTTTCATATCTAAAGCCATTTAAAGGCTCTCTTATATTAGCGAGCATCTTTACTCTTTTGTTTGTGGCCGCACAGATATCTCAGCCGTTCTTATTAGGCAGAGCACTAGATGCGGATAAAGATGGATTTATTGTTTATATAATAATTTCCCTTGTTTTAGCCGTCATTGGTGTTATTTCCGCTTATATCTTTGAAGTGATGGTGATGAACACTTCACAAAAGATTATTAAAAAAGCCAGAGACGATGTTTATGACAAGATCAATAGCATTGCTTTAAAAGACTTCGATAACAAATATCGCGGTGATTTATTGCTCTTAGAAATTAGAGATATGGAAAACTATGCCGCTGGGTTATTCGCAGTCTTTAAAACATTAATCCAAGGTATATTTACTGTCATTATCACCATCATCATGATGTTTGTGGTGAACTGGATATTAGCGGTGGGTGTAATTATCCTTTCTCCACTAAGCATGTTAATGGCGAGGTTTGTTTCTAAATTCTCTGGTAAATACTACCGTAAACAAAATGAATTACAAGCTCACCTATCATCTATTTCTTTAGAAACACTTAATAACATCGATATTGTGCAATCGTTAAATTACGAAGAAGTTTCTTTAGAAAAGTTTAATAAAGAAAACGATGTCTTGAAGAAAGAAGGAACTGTCGCTAGCTTCTCTGCTTCTTGGGTCAATCCTTCCACTAGATTAGTAAACAATATTATCTATGTCATTGTGGGAGTCGTTGGCATTATTATGCTTGTTTATAACTATCAATTAGCAGCGGTTTTTGCGGTCATGAGTATTGGTCGATTATCTTCCTTCTTAAGTTACACCAATCAATACACCAAACCATTTAATGAAATCAGTGGTGTCGCTAATGAATATGAAGCGGCTAAAGCATCGTTCAGAAGAATTAATAATTTCTTAAATCTCGATAATGATTTTGATGAAGGTGTTGACTTAGTCAACGACATCGAATCTATCTCATTTAAAGACATGTCATTTAGTTATGATCCAAATAGAAAATTAATTGAAAACTTCTCGCTTGATATTAAAAAAGGCCAGAAAGTCGCTATTGTTGGCCCAACTGGTGCTGGTAAGACAACATTAATTAATCTTTTAATGCGTTTTTACGACCCTTTAAGCGGCGATATCTTCGTTAATGACAAATCATACCTTACTTTTAGTAAGAAGGCTCTAAGAAGCAATATTGGTATGGTTCTTCAAGATACCTGGATCTATTCAGGAACAATATTAGATAATATCCGTTATTTAAAGAAAGACGCTAGTGAAGAAGAGGTAATTGAAGCCGCGAAGAAAGCACATGCTGATATCTTTATTGAAACTTTACCTGATAAATATCAAACAATTGTGTCTAATAAGTCTGGTTTATCAGAAGGTCAAAGACAAATGATAGCCATTGCTAGAGTTATGCTTTTAAATCCAAATCTAGTTATTTTAGATGAAGCCACAAGTAACATCGATACTCGTAGTGAAAAACTCATTACTGATGCCTTTGATCAAATGATGAAAGAAAAGACATCTATTGTTATTGCTCATAGATTATCTACGATTGAAAAAGCGGATGTCATTATCGTTATGAAAGATGGTGCGGTAATAGAAACTGGTAACCATTCTTCATTAATGAAGAAACAAGGATTCTATTATTCCTTATACGCCTCACAATATAAGTAATTTTGTTTTACAAATATTGCTATATTCGTATAATAGTTTAGGTTAGATAATTCTAACCAAGGAGAAAACATGTCAGATTATTTATATGCAATTATCGGTATATCATTAATCTTCTTATGTACCACACTTGGCGCTCTTTTTGTTTTCCTATTTAGAAAAGATATTTCCCCAAGATTAAACAAGATCTTTGTGGGTTTTGCGGCGGGTGTTATGTTCTCTGCTTCATTCTTCTCACTTATTAAACCCGCTTTAGAATGTGAAGTATCTTATATGCCTGTTTGGCTAATCGTGGCCCTTTCTATTATTTTAGGTGCGGGCTTTTTATGGCTTATTGATAAAATCGTTCCACATATTCACCCATCAGAAAACCAAGCTGAAGGTATTGAATCAAATAGATTAAGCAGAACAAGTAAAATGTTTTTAGCGGTCACCATCCATAATGTTCCAGAAGGTTTAACAGTTGGTATCGCTTTTGGTGTCGCTCTTGCAAGCAAGAGCCAATCAATGTTATTAAGTGCTTTATTATTATCTGTTGGTATGGGTATCCAAAATATGCCTGAAGGCGCAGCGGTGTCTTTACCAATTAAATCTGAAACAGGATCAAGTGGTAAAGCATTCTTATTTGGTATGTTCTCAGGTATTGTAGAACCAATCGCTGCAGTCTTAGGTTTATTCTTAGCCTTACAAATTCAAGCTATTATGCCTTGGGCACTTGCGTTCGCTGCTGGCTGTATGATTTATGTTATCGTTGAAGAAATGATTCCTGAGATGAATAGCGAAGGTCACGATCACTTCGGTGTTTGGGCATTTATTGTTGGTTTCATCGTCATGATGTTACTTGAATTTATATCTTTTCAGTAGAAATTAAGAAGCGCACTAAAGTGCGTTTTTTTGTGCTTGTTGTACCTTAAAAGAAAACCCCCAACTTTTATAAGTGGGGGAGTAAGTTTTTATTCAACAGGTTCTAAGAACTTTTCAAAATTTTCTGCGAACAAGTTTCCTAATAAAACTTGTGATTCGGTATCATAGTGAGCGGTATCAGGCTCATCAAATGGTTCTTCATTGGTGTGAAGACCTGCTTCTATAGTGTCTATATAAATATTGTTTTCACTATCATTAGCGAATTGTTCTTTGGCTTCATTAACTTTACGGTAATATTGCCATTGTGGGGAATTATTGATACCTGCATCGATAAATGCCATATCTTTATTACCCGCTAGTTCTTTGAGGTCTGTTCTAACATTACTAACGAATTCTTTCAAATTATCATAGTATTCTTGATAATAGCCATCGTAGGAATCGCCTTCACCTTGCATCCAGCAAAATGCCTTAATAGTAGGAATATATCCCTTATCTTTCAAATTGCCCATTTGTAATTTCACATATTCAATGAATCTGTTATACATAGGAGAATTTCTTTTGGCCCAGTCATCTTTTAAATTTGATGCGCCACACGCGTATTTAATTAGGAATAATTTACCCGCGTATTTTTCATGCATTCTTTCAGCGATACCGATTTCAGGACCAAATGTCGCTTGGCTATTGCCTTGACCTAACATTACTTTTACAAAGTCATTATCTTTGGATTTGTTTTGTGAGTAGAAATAGAAACTATTATCTTCCCTAACATCTTTAGTCCAACAATCATAGGCTATTTGAATGTCTGGATACCCTCTCATATATTCAGTTTCTTTGGTGGAACCCATGCTTCTTTTTAAACATCTAATGTGGGTACAACCAACCGCATTACTTTGACCAGAAATAACCACAACATCAACAGGAGTGGGGTTAGCTGGCTCAGTTGAAGAGTTTTCTAAAGATTTTGGTTCTTCTGGTTGTTCTTTTTGACAGCCCATTGCAGAAAACGCTATTGGGGATAATAGTAAAATTTTAAAGATGTTTTTCATACATTATTATAATAATCCAATGTTTTAGTAAACTTTTATAAATTTTAGTAAACAATCATTATTTCAATTGTGGTTTTTAATACACACGATACAATGAAGTTGATGTTAAATTTAGCGGATGTTCATATTAACGGAAGATATCTTTTCAAAGATAATCTCCTTTATCTATATAATGGTGGCTCCTCCTTATCTTTTAAGATGAAAGGAGAGGCTTTTGCTATTTATTTAGAGCACATTCCTTCTCCTGGATACTTCTATATCATTATTGATAGAGACTACTCTAATAAGATAAAAGTCTTAAATGAAAGTGGCGTTTATCAGTACTTTTTCAAAGAAAAAAGTGTTCATTATATCGATGTTGTTAAGGCCAATGAGGCTAATGATAACGCTTTGATGGTTAAAGACATCCTCGTGAATGGCGAACTATGTCATTATGACCATCTTTACTATAAAAAAGTTAAAGTTTATGGTGACTCCACAGTAGCGGGCTTCGGTATTTTAGGACACAACGAAGATCCTTCTATTCATAATTCAGATTCCGTGAGAGATTTTGTGTTTCAAGCCTTATATGAATTAGATATGGAAATGGATATTTTTAGTGCTTCTGGCTGGGGTTTAGCTTTCTCTAGTTATACTAATCCTAAAAATATCGGCATTATCGATTTTATTAATAAAGTCAAAATAAACTCTAATATTAATAATCAAAATGTATTAAAAGAAGATCTCTTAATTATTTCATTAGGCTGTAATGATAATTCTTATATCGCGGAAGATGACTCATTAAGAGAAGAAAGAATCACTTATTTTAAAAGACAATATCAAGCGCTTATTGATTATGAATTAAGAAACAACAAAGATCTTAAAATACTGATGATTTATGGCACCTTAAAAGAAGAAAATGCCTACTATTTATATGAAGAAACTTATAGGTATTTAAAGCCTTTATATAAAAATTTATATATCCACAAATTCGATGGGGATAATACCGCAATTAGTAACCACGCTTATGTGACCGCTCACAAGAGAATGAGTGAAGAACTAAAAGCAGTCATTGAAGAGATCTTAAAATAAACGCAAAAGCAAAAAGTTTACTAAGGTCTTTTTTATTAATTCCTAATTATTAATTATCTTTTTGATATTTATTATTTATTTAATGTGTTTCAGGCATATTTTGTTTATAAAATTTAGTAAACTTTTAAAAATGTTTACAAAAAAACTAATAAAGTTTATCAGTTTTTACTTTAATGACCATTTAGTCGTGCATTATAATGCAGTTGTCAAGGAGTGCAAAACACTCACACATAATTGCATAATGCAAGGAAGGAAAATCTTATGAAGAATAAGAAAAAATTTGCTTTTCTAGCGCTTGCTATGACTATGGGTATGGTTTTAGGTGCTTGTAATAAACCAGCCGAACCATCAAATAGTAATCCAGGCCCAGGATCAGTTGATACTTCTGCTCAAGTAGAACCAAGTTCAAGCTCATCCTCTTCTAGTTCTGAAGAACAAGCTACATTGGTGTCCATTACTGTCACCGCTCCAACAAAAGTAGCTTATTCCACAGAAGACACCGCCTTAGATTTAGCAGGCATGGTTGTTACAGCAAACTATAGTGATAACACTAGCCAAGTGATCACTCAAGGTTACACAGTCAGCACTGTTGATTTCTCCACTCCAGGTGAAAAGACAGTCACTGTTACATTTGAAGGCAAAACAGATACTTTCACAATTACAGTCACTGCTCCAGTTACTTTAGCATCTATTACAGTTACTGCCCCAACAAAAGTGGCGTACACAACCGCTGACACCGCTTTAGACTTAACGGGTATGGTTGTTACAGCCAACTACAGTGATAATACAACTCAAGCAATCACTGAAGGCTATACTGTCAGTGCTGTTGACTTTACAACTCCAGGTGAAAAAACTGTTACCGTTACATTCAATGGTAAGACAGACACATTCGTCATCACAGTTGCTAACCAAAAATTCACAGTTAACTTTGTTGTTAATGGCGAAACAGTTCAAACTGGTGAAGTCGAAAAAGGTCAAACCGCTGCTTATAATGGTGAAACACCAACAAAAGCGGCCGATGCCGACGCAGTCAAATACAGATTCAAAGGCTGGGATAAAGCTTTAACTCAACCAATTACTGAAAATACAACATTCACCGCTCAATTCGCAGCGTATGCCGAAGAACAAGTCGTTGATAACTTTGAATCCTATGAAAGCAACAGCGATATGGCGGATGCCTGGAAGGTTGAAGCTTATAAGAACGATGCTTGGAGTGATACAACCGCTGCCGTTTCTGTCGGTAGTAAAGCCGTTCAAGGTAATAAAGCTCTTAGATTTGATGGTTGGGAAAATGGTATTGGTTTCAGATTCCTTAAACATTTAGACACCAATGCATTACCAAAATCCGCAAATGCTATTAAATTCAATATGCAAATCCCATCAATGAATACCGTTAAGGTTATCTTAAAGGGCAAAGCTACAATCGCAGGTCAACAACAAGAACCTTCATTCACATATGAATTTAAACCAACAACTAATGAATATGTTGAATACACAATTCCAGTTGCCGCTGATGAATGGCAATTATGGGGCCAAGCTGGCCAATCCATTAAAGCCGTTGCTGATTATATCGGCATTCACCAAGATGATCTCACAAATTACTTAACCGATGTTGGTTTCTTCGTCCAAGGTAATGATGGTGGTAATGGCTTACCATACTTCGCTTTCGTCGATAACATTCGCTTTGTGACATTAGATGAACCAGTCGCTAAAGGTGAAGTTGAAACAATGGGTCAATACACAAAATATACTGGCTTATTAAACGATGGACATACCGTTAAAGTCGAATTAGGCGCTAATGGTGCAGCAACAGCGACAGTTATTGATATGGAAACACCACAACAAATTCCAGGTAACGTTGCAATTGATGCTAATAAGAATATGACATTCACATCTGCTAATAATGGTGCCACATTAGTTTATAAAGCCCAATTAAAGAATGGTGGTCAATCCATGAAGTTCGTTGAAGCTAGTGGTGCTCTCGCAGAAGCAGTCACAGGTGTCGACCTCAATGCTGTTCAAGTCGTTGATAACTATGAACAATACACCTCTGATGGTAAGTCTTACTATCAAAGCAATATGGACATCAATAACCGTAGTGGTGCTCGTGGTGCTTACTATTCCGAATACTATTCCGGTGGTTCTCACGAATATGAAACATTCGGTGGTAACGGTTGGGTCCTTATGGCTGGCAGCGGTGACCAACTCAGTCTTATGAATAACGGTGGCCATTCTGGTAACAACTATCTCAGACTCAAGAGTTCCAAAGATAATGCCATGAGATATATGCAATGGGGCTTATTCGATGGTACATCCGAACAAAATAATTTCCGTGGTAGCAAATTAAGCTTCTGGGCTAAGGCCGATGGAAAACTAGGCGCATTCAAGGTTGCGATGTATTCACAAACAAAACCAAGAAATGCCACAAAGGATCAATACGTCAAACAAGAATCATTCCCAGTGACAGAAGCCATTGGCGAATGGAAACATTACGAAATCGACCTCGATCCAAATACGACATATTATGGTTTCTTAGTATTCATGGATCATAACGATAAAGCGGCCACATATTTATATATCGATGATGTTGAAGTCTATACCGCTAGTCCATATGCAACATATGTTGCACCAGAGCCACCAGTTCAAGACAAAGTCTTAACGCCTGGCATGACATATATTGGTAAAGTTGCTGGCCTTATCAGTGCCCAATTAACAATTGGTAAAGATAACGCTGTTACATTAGCCGCTCCAGGTATGGCGATGAATGTTAATGGTACATACGTTATCGCGGGTGATGAAGTCACAATGACATTAGGCGATGTGCAATATGTTGGCACAATCGAAGATAATGCTATCAATTTCAAATCCGTTAATGGTACAGGCACAATCGCTGGTGCTCTTAACAACCTCAGCTTCAATATGATTGAATATGCTGATAACGCAGAAACATATGAATCTGATGGCAAGATGTATTATCAAGGCAATAAAGACCTTACTCAAGTTAGTGGTGCTCGTGGTGCTTATCACTGTGACTACTACACAGGTGGTTCAAGCAACCTTTCCCCAATCGGTGGCAATGGTTGGTCCTTAATGGGTGGTAGTGGTGATCAATTACAACTCGATAAGACAACAGGCGCTGATGGTGGTCAATCTCTTAAGATGAAATTCTCCACAGCGGGTAGCATGAGATACTTACAATGGGGTCTTGCTGATGGTTCCGCCGTTGGTCATACAGGCTTCAATAAGTTCGGTATTTACTTAAAGAACACTAACGCAAATGCAGTTAGCATTAAGCTCTATGCCTATCACATTCAAAAAGTTGAACCATCAACTCAAGGTGATTCCAGTAGAGCAGTTAAAGAAATTACTGTTCCAGCCAATTCTGATTGGACATTATATACACTCGATTTGAATTCCGCTAAGACATATTATGGCTATGGCATCTATATGGTGACTAAATCCGCTGCTGGTTTTCTTAACGTTGATAAAGCTTTCTACTACAACGATTATGAAAGTCCAGAAATGAATTTCTTTGCTAAGAATGGTTTAGCATTAAGCGGCAATATTACCGCTGGCCCAGCCACAATGACCTTTGGTCAAAATGGTGCTATCACATTAAACTGTGCGGCGTTAGGTGGAGACCTTGCTGGTACATATGAAATGGCGATGGGTGAAACTAGCCAAGAAATCACAATTAAAACATCAAAGGGTAACATTACTGGTACATACTCCGTTAATCCTGCTGGCCAAGTCACATTGACAGTCACTGCTGTGACAGGTGATTTAGCAGCTGGTGTTAACGTGGGTGCTGTTATTACAAACGCTGCTTAATAACCCGCAAGCATAACGTGTATTTGGAGGGGTAATTTATACCCCTCCTATACTCGTATATTAATTAAATAAGTATTAAAGATAATAAGAATATGAAAAAACCAACTTTAGAACAAATTGCCATAGAATGTGGTGTGACTAAAGGTTTAGCTTCTCGTGCATTAGGCGGTAAGAACAATGTTTCTGACGCTACTAGAGAAAAAATCATTAGAAAGGCAACAGAACTAGGCTACGATACATCTAAATTAAAAGTCCATAAGGTGGCTTCTAACCGTGTCCTTTTAATTGGCTCTTCTCGTATCCTCTTTAAAGAAGATTTCTGGCAGCCCATTATTACTGCGATATCATCCACATTATCTAGAAGTAATTTAATTGTCGAATATTTCACTTTTGAAGAAGATAAAATTGACGATGGCCTTCTTAAGAAATTAAAAGAATCATCCGTTAGTGCTTTTATCATTATCCATGTCGCTCCAAAACAAATCATGGATACATTAGTGGCTAAAAATAAACCAATCGTCATTGTGGATCCAAAAACATTCCATAGTGAAGCCACACAGTTTAAATTCTCTAACTATGATTCCACATACTTAGCGGTTCAACGCTTAATTCAACAAGGGCATACCAATATTGCCTTCTATGGTAGTGATTCCCATAGTTTATCCTTTAGAGAAAGACATGAAGGCTATATGGCGGCCATGGAAAATCATAAAAAAGAAGTTAATAAACCATGTTCAATTATCTTTAATAATGACAAAAAGAATTACGCTGATGAGCAAATGCTCATCGAAGCACTTAATAATAATCCAATTACAGCGATTGTGTGTGCTAACGACATCATCGCTTTAAACGCTATTAAAACAATTAATAGATTAGGTAAAAAGGTTCCTGAAGATATCTCTGTTATCGGTTTTGATAACATCAGGACTGGAGACTTTATGACTCCAAGATTATCGACATTTAATATTCCACGCCAAGAAATTGGTGAGGAAGTCGCTAAATATGTGGCTAATTCTATTAAGTCACATCAAATCCCTTACTCTCAAATCGTCATTAGATGTGACTTCGTTGAAAGAGAGTCAAATATACAAATAACAAAGTAGGTATTAATTATGAAACATAAAATCTATGGAAACGAATTAGCAAATATGCCTTACGAGCCACGTCCTGAAGGATGTGATTCTCCTTTGTGGAGATATTCAAAAAATCCTATTATCTCGATGAACCCATTCCCTAATGCTTCTCGAGTCTTTAATAGTGCGGTTATGGCATATAACGGCGAATTCATCGGTGTTTTTAGAGCAGACACAAAAAACGGTGTCCCGTTCTTATTTGTGGGGCATTCTAAAGATGGTCTCCATTTTGATTTTGAAATAGATCCAATTGTTTTCCATGATAAAGAAGGAAAACCGATTAAATTAGAATATGCTTATGATCCACGTTTAGTGGAACTTGAAGGCACATATTACATTATTTTCTGTACATCTAACCACGGACCAACATTAGGCATCGGTAAAACTAAAGATTTTAAAGACTTTGAACTAGTGGATAATCCATTCCTTCCATTCAATAGAAATGGCGTCTTATTCCCAAGAAAAATAAATGGGGAATACGCAATGTTCTCTCGCCCAAGTGATTCGGGTCATACTCAGTTTGGTGATATCTTCCTATCTTACTCAAAAGATATGGAATATTGGGGCAAACATAGACACGTCATGGAAAGAGGCTATGAATGGTGGTGCGGCACTAAAATTGGTGCGGGACCAACTCCTATTGAAACAGATTTAGGCTGGTTGGTGTTCTTCCATGGTGCTAATCTCACTTGTTCTGGCTTAGTTTATTCCATCGGTGCGGCGATTGTAGATAGAGACGATCCAAGCAAAGTATTACATAGATGCGGTAATTTCTTACTCGCTCCAGAAAAGATTTATGAAACAAGTGGTTATGTACCAAATGTCTTATTCCCTGTTTCATGTTTAACCGACGCTAAAACTGGACGTATTGCCATCTATGCCGGTGGTGCAGATACAGTCACTGAATTATTGTTCACTGATATTGATACAGTGATTGATTACATTCTTAAATACGAAAGATAACGACTATGGAATCGACAACAATTGCGGTACGTACAAATCCATTTAGAAAATTCGGGGCTAAATTAGGTAGAAGCAAATACCTAATTATGATGATTATCCCTGCTATTATTTTCTATATTGTTTTCTGCTACGTACCAATGTATGGCATTTTAATGGCCTTCCAAAGATTTAATCCAAAAGTCGGTATATTTGGTTCAAGGTTCGTCGGTTTTGATAACTTTGCCAAGATTCTTTTAGAAGATGAAAAATTCTGGTTAGCTTTTAGAAACACTCTAATCATTGGTTCTGTGAAGATTGTGATCTCCTTCTTAGGAGCGGTCATCATTGCTTTATTACTCAACGAGTTAAGAATGATTAAAGCTAAAAAGACCATTCAAACAATCGTTACCTTCCCTCACTTCCTATCATGGGTTGTTGTCGCTGGCTTCGTCTTCTCCTTATTTGCCTATAATGGTGCAGTTAACGGTTTAGTAGAAGCTATGGGTGGAAGTAGAACTAATTTCTTATTAGATAAAAACTTCTTCTTTGGCTTGATATTTGCTTCAGATATATGGAAAGAAGCAGGATGGGGTAGCATTATCTATCTCGCCACAATGGCGGGTATCCCTCAAGATCAATATGAAGCTGCTGATATTGATGGCGCGACACGTTTACAAAAGATTTGGCATATTACTTTACCTGGTATTAAGCCAGTTGCCATTCTTTTACTCATTATGTCAGTGGGTGGTGTCTTATCCGCTGGATTTGATCAAATCTTAAATTTAGGAAACGATGTCCTTAGAGATGATGTTGCCATTATTGATACATATATTTATTACCACTACGTGAGTGGTTCTGGTAATGCTGGTATTGGTACAGCGATTGGTTTATTTAAATCAGTCATTTCCTTTATCTTAGTTATTACAGTCGATAGAATCGCTAAAGCGTGCGGAGAAAGGGGTATTATCTAATGAAAAGTCAAAGAGAATTAGCTAAACTCCCACTTCGCCCAAGAGGTTCTTCTAGAGATAGAAAGATCCAAGGTTTAGATATTATTATCTTTATCATTTTAGCGGTTTATGCCTTATTAATTATTTTCCCATTCTGGAATTCATTCGTGATTTCTATTTCTAGTGAAGCCTCATATTTAAAGAGCAATCTTTTGCTCTGGCCAACAGAATTAGATTTAAATGCTTACAAACAAGTTTTCACTAATAACCAGTTATGGTCTGGTTTTGGTATCACTATGATTCTTTTAATTGGTGGTACCACTTATCAACTATTCTTTACCGTCATTACAGGTTATGCGATGAGCAGAAACAAATGGACTGGTAAGAACTTTGTTATGAATATGATCTTAGTCACCATGTTCTTCGGTGGTGGTATGGTTCCTTACTACTACTTAATTAAGTCCTTAGGCATGATGAATACGATTTGGGTCATGATTATCCCGGGTGCGATTGATACATTCAATATGTTATTAATGCGTAACTACTTTGCTTCTCTTCCTGCGGAAATGGAAGAAAGCGCGAAAATCGATGGAGCGAATGACTTAATTATCTTCGCTAGAATTTTCTTACCATTATCCTTACCAATGTTAGCGACAGTTGGTTTATTCTTCGCAGTTGGTAACTGGAACTCTTGGTATAACGCGATGTTATTCATTCCAGATAGAACGGAAATTTGGCCATTACAAATGGTCTTAAGAAATATGATTGCTACTGTCTCTTCTAATATCGAAAACCCAGAAGCAGTAGATGGATTCTCACAAGGTTTAACAATGGC
>JAEEGJ010009124.1_pt1 | contig 26803 bp, 23 predicted proteins | sample 8958761 | NCBI WGS metagenome assembly JAEEGJ01 (sample SAMN16246546, study PRJNA631951) | gut metagenome | biome: gut microbiome; feature: rumen; material: RS-attached | host: Bos | place: Iran: Karaj | collected 2018-10 | reverse complement strand
TCGGCAACTCCCCGAACCCGCTGGACCTCATCGAAACCTACGGCGCCGACGCCGTCCGCATCGGCATGCTCCTGTGCTCGTCCGCCGGCAACGACATCTTCTACGACGAGGCGCAGATCAAGCAGGGTGCCGCTTTCTGCAACAAGATCTGGAACTCCTACCGGCTGGTGAAGGGTTTCTCCGTCGATGATTCCATCGCCCAGACGCCCGCCGCGGCCGCCGCGATCCGCTGGTTCGACGCGAAACTCAGCGAAACCGTCGCCACCGTGGAGGACCACTACCGCAAGTTCCGCATCTCCGACGCGCTGATGGCCATTTACAAGTTGTTCTGGGACGATTACTGCGCCTGGTACCTCGAGGCCATCAAGCCGGCTTTCGGCCAGCCCGTGGACCGCGCCACCTACGACGCCACCCTGGGTTACTTCGAGGCCCTGCTCAAACTCATCCACCCGGTGATGCCGTTCATCACGGAGGAACTGTGGCAGAACATGGAAGAGCGCCAGGAAGGGGAGACCATCATGTATGCCGCCGCCCCGGCCGTGAAACCGTTCGCAAACGACGTGCTCGTGAACTTCGAACTGGCGGAAGAGGCCGTGAACGGCGTCCGCGGCATCCGCAACCAGAAGAACATCGCCCCGAAGGAAACCCTCGACCTCAAGGTCAAGGGCGGCTTCCCCGCGGAGGTCATCCCGGTCATCGAGAAGATGGGCAACGTGAAGGTCGCGACCGTCGATGATTTCGGCTCCGGACAGGGTGTCGGATTCATGGTCCGGACGCATGAGATGTTCGTCGCGCTGAGCGGTCTGGTGAACGTCGCCGAAGAGATCGCAAAACTCGAGAAGGACCTCGCTTACCAGCAGAAATTCCTCGCCGGCGTGCGCGGAAAACTCGCCAACGAGCGCTTCGTGGCCCATGCGCCGGCCGCCGTCATCGAGAACGAGCGCAAGAAGGAGGCCGATTCGCTCTCCAAGATTGAATCGCTGGAGTCTCAACTCAATATACTGAGAAATGGCCAATAAAACAAAACTGTTTAATGTATTAACATTTTTGTTATGACGCATTTTGAGGTATCTTTCCCCGTCCGTTACTACGAAACCGACCAGATGGCGGTGGTCCACCACTCGAATTACATCCGCTATTTCGAGATCGCGCGGAATGCGATGATGGTGGACTGGGGCTTCCCGATCGAACGCTGCGAAAACGAGTACGGCGTGATGATTCCGATCGTCTCCGTCGAGTGCCGGTTCAAGCATCCGGCCCGGATGGGCGACGTCCTCACGGCGGTGGCCGAGATCGAGCGTGTCCCGCTCGCCAAACTCGTCGTCCGTCAATGCGTCCTCAACCAGGACGGACAAGTCTGCGCCGACGGGGCCGTCACCCTCGGCTTCATCGACGCGAAGACCTTCCATCCTGTCAGATGCCCCGAGATTCTGGCCCGGATTATCGAAAACCATCTAAACGACAAGTGATATGCTGCTGATTTACCCCCTGATGTTAGGAACCTGGGAGATTGTCGCCATCGTCCTGGTGATTCTCCTCCTGTTCGGCGGAAAGAAGATTCCCGAACTGATGCGCGGCCTTGGCAAGGGTGTCAAGAGCTTCAAGCAGGGCATGAACGAAGTGGAGAAGGAGATCAAGGACATCGACGAGGATTATAACAAGGAAGAGAAGAAGTAGTGGCTGCCCAGGACGGTGAAATGTCCTTCTGGGACCATCTGGACGTACTGAGGGGAACCCTGTTCCGCTCGGTGCTGGCCGTCATACTGGTCTCCGTCGTCTTCCTGGCGATTCCCGAGCGGCTGTTCAAGGCCGTTCTCTGGCCCACGACTTCCGACTTCATCCTGTACAAGTGGCTGGGACTGGATTTCTCGATGTCCCTGATCAACATCGAGGTGTCCGCCCAGTTCTTCGTCCACCTGAAGATCTCCATCCTGATGGCGGCTATCATCGCCTTCCCGTACATCATCTGGGAAATCTGGCGGTTTGTCGCCCCCGCCCTCTATGACAATGAGAAGAAGGCGGTGCGGAAGGCGTTCGGGATGTCCTCGTTCCTGTTCTACCTGGGTGTCGCGGTGGGCTATTTCATCGTCCTGCCCGTGTGCCTGATGTTCTTCATGAACTATACGGTGAGCGATACGGTCCAGAACACGATTTCCCTGAACTCGTACATCTCCCTGTTCACCTCGATGGTGTTCCTGATCGGTCTGCTGTTCGAGTTCCCGACGGTCGTGCTGGTCCTCTCGAGCATGGGCCTGCTCACCCGCAAACAACTCCGGGGATTCCGGAAATCGGCCTTCGTCGTGATCCTCATCCTGGCGGCCTTCATCACCCCGAGCGACCCGTTCTCCATGTTCGTGCTGTCCATCCCGCTGTACGGCCTGTACGAATTCTCCATCCTGGTGTGCAAACCCGATACCCCGACCGACGATGATCTCGCTGAATAACGTCACCGTTGCCTACGGCAGTTTCACGTTGCTGGACGATATCAGCGTCCACATCAGTGAAAGCGACAAGGTGGGCCTCGTCGGCAAGAACGGGGCCGGGAAGTCCACGCTGATGAAACTGATCACGGGGGAGCAGAGCCCGACCGCCGGCCATATCGACATGCCCGCCGACATCCGGATCGGCTACCTGCCCCAGATCATGGAGCACCACCGCGGCCGCAGTGTCATCGACGAGGTGATGACGGTGTTCGACCACCTGCATGAACTGGAGCGGGAACTGGAGCGGATCAATGCCGAACTGGGGGAGCGGACCGACTATGAATCAGCCGCTTATGCCCGCCTGATCGACCGGATGAACGAGATCAATGACCGCCTGGCGCTGGAAACGGGGGAGTCGCCCCGGGTGCAGGCGGAGCGGACCCTCTTCGGCCTGGGTTTCAAGCCGGATGAACTCGACCGTCATACGGAAACCTTCAGCCAGGGCTGGAACATGCGCATCGAACTGGCCAAGGTCCTGCTCGCCCATCCGGACGTGCTGCTGCTGGACGAGCCCACGAACCACCTGGACATCGAGTCCATCGAGTGGTTCGAGGACTACCTGAAGTCCTTCCGGGGCTCGCTGCTACTGGTCTCCCACGACCGCAAGTTCCTGGACAACGTCACCACCCGGACCGTCGAGATCCTGCTCGGGCACATCCACGACTATAAAGTCCCTTATAGCCAATATGTTACGCTGCGTGCGGAGCGCATCGCCCAGCAGACGGCCGCCTACGAGAACCAGCAGCGGATGATCGAGAAGACCGAGGATTTCATCAACCGGTTCCGCTACAAGCCCACCAAGTCCAACCAGGTCCAGTCGCGCATCAAGGCGCTGGAGAAACTGGACCGCATCGAGATCGACGAGACCGACGACGCGAAGTTGAACCTCCGCTTCCCGCCGGCCGCCCGTTCCGGCGACGTCGTCTTCAAGGGGACGGACCTGACCGTGGGCTATCCGCAGAAGATCGTCTTCCGCGATGCGGAGGTCGAGATCAAGCGCGGCGAGAAGGTCGCCCTCATCGGCCGGAACGGCGAAGGCAAGACCACCCTTATGCGCGTGATTATGGGCGAACTGGAGCCGGTTTCCGGCGAGGCCCGCGTCGGACACAATGTCCATATCGGCTATTACGCGCAGAATCAGGAAGATATCCTGGACAAGAATGAAACGGTGTTCAGCACCTTGGACCGTATCGCCGTGGGGGAGATCCGCACGAAACTGCGGGACCTCCTCGGAGCCTTCCTGTTCCGGGGCGAGGACATCGACAAGCGGGTGTCCGTCCTCAGCGGCGGCGAACGCGCCCGCCTGGGGATGGCCAAACTGATGCTCCAGTCTTACAACGTACTGGCCCTGGACGAGCCGACGAACCACATGGACATCCGGTCCAAGGACCGGCTCAAGCAGGCCCTGCAAGCCTTTGACGGCACGCTCATTGTAGTGTCCCATGACCGTGATTTCCTGGAAGGGCTGGTGGACAAGTTGTACGAGTTCCGGGACGGAAAGGTGAAGGAGCACCTGGGCGGCGTCTCCGATTTCCTGGCACGCCGGAAACTCGAAAGCCTGCAGGAACTGGAGCGCCTTGCGCCCGTGGAGAAGGTGGCCGACGAACGGAAGACCCAGGCCCAGGAGACTTTCCAGGCCCGGAAGACCGTCACCAAGGAGATGCGGAAGATCCAGAACCGGGTGGATTACCTGGAGAAGGAGATCGGCAAGTTGGAGAAGCGGCAGGGGGCCATCGAGAAAGTGCTCTCCGCGCCCGGACCCGGTGACGACGTGATGGAACTGACGCGGGAATATCTGGAGAACAAGCGCAGTCTGGATGCCTTCACGGAGGAGTGGAGCGTCCAGATGGAGAAATTGGAAAACTAATCAACGAACTGATATGAAAAGATTGAATGACAAATCCTTGAAGGCTATCATCGGAATGATTGCTTTCGCTGCGGTCCTGGTACTTGCACCGCAACGTTCCGCGGCCCAGTCCCTCTCCGCCCAGATGGAGGATCGGGATATTGCGGTTTCCGAATTCAATGCGGTAAACGTATCGGACGACTTCGATGTGACGGTCTCCCGCGGTACTTACGGAGTGAACCTGTCGGTCGATAAGGATCTGGCTCCCTATGTGGAAGTGTATGTCCGCTCCAAGACCCTGTACATCGCCTATGATGAGAAATCGGTTCCCAAGGAACTCAAGAAAGTGTACAAGGGAAGGGGTGGCCTTACCCCGGTCTTCAGAGTACGGGTCAACACCCCGGAACTGCAGTCCGTCTCGCTCTCGGACAATGCCATCCTGACCGGTGCCGATGAGTTCGTGGCCGGAGATTTCGAACTCACGGCGGCCGGCAAGTCCCAGGTGAAGAACCTCTCCGTCAGCGCAACCTCCGCCAAGGTCGTCCTGCGGAAGAATGCCATCGCCACCCTCAGCCTCCAGACCGAGCGGGGCGTGGAGGTCAATACCGACAACAATGCCAATCTGAAACTCAACTTCACCGGCAAGGAACTCGCCCTGAATGCCGACGGTTCGTCCGTGGTCGTGGCCGAAGGTCCCACCCGCAGCCTGAACCTGATGACCGGCGGTTCCTCCCAGGTGAGCGTCACCTCCGATACGGAAAAGGTGGACCTGACCACCGAAGGCAGTTCCAAGTTGACGCTGACCGGCAAGGCCACCGAGATGAAGGTCAAGGGTTCCCGCAGTTCCTCCGTGGATGCCTTCGCCATGCCGCTGGAGACCGTCGAGGCCGACCTTTCCAACTCCTCCAGCGTCACCGTTTCCGTTTCCAGGAAGGTCGAGGTCAATCTCGTGGGCGGCAGCGCCCTCTATTACAGCGGCAGTCCGGAGTTCAAGATCGAGAAGATCGTGAAATCCACCCTGGCTCCTTACGGCACACGATGATGCAAGTCTTTGACAGCCATGTCGATACTCCCTCGCAACTGATCCGGCTCCGGGATATCGGCATCGACAACCGGTACGGGCACGTCGATTTCCCCAAACTCAGGCGCGGGGGAGTCGGCGGCTCTTTTTTCGCCCTCTACACGCCGGCGGAGATGGCGCCGGACGCCGCCACGCGCTATGCGCTGGAGATGATTTCCGCCGTGTATGACGCCGTGGACGCGAATCCCGACTATGCGGCCCTGGCCTTCTCTCCGGAAGAGGCCGGGGAGAACGCGAAGGACGGGCTGATTTCCGTCTTCATCGGCATGGAGAACGGGTCGCCCATCCAGCAGTCGCTGCCGATGCTGCGTACATTCTACCGGCTGGGGGTCAGTTATGTGACGCTTACCCACAACGGGGACAACGCCATCGCCGACAGTGCCGCCGAAGGGACGCATTGGCACGGCCTGAGCCCATTCGGGAAACAGGTCGTGGCCGAGATGAACCAACTCGGGATGATGATCGACCTCTCCCACGCCTCCGACGAGACGTTCTGGGACTGCATCCGTCTGTCCCAGGCCCCGGTCATCGCCACCCATTCCTGCTGCCGGGCCCTGTGCCATCACCGGCGGAACCTCACCGACGAGATGCTGCAGGCGCTGGGGGAGAAAGACGGCTATGTGGGAATCAACTTCTGTCCGGCCTTCCTGTCCGAGCGGTTTGCGTCCTATCCGGCCGACGTCGCCTTGCTGGACGAAGGCGACCGGGTGGAAGCCGCTTTCATCGAGAATCCGGCCGATGTCTCCCGCATCCGCGCCTGGGAAGAAATGCAGGACCGCCTCGCGACCATCTGGCGTCCGGGCGTGAAAGAGATCGTGGACCATATCGACCATGCCGTGGGCATCGTCGGCATCGACCGGGTCGGGATCGGGAGTGATTTCGACGGCATCCTGGTGCCGCCGGCCGGGCTGGAGAACGTGTCCAGGATCGGGCTCGTGTTCGATGAGATGCGCCGCCGCGGTTATGACGCGGAGTCGGTGGAAAAAGTGGCCGGAAAGAACCTCCTGGCGGTCATGAAACGGATAAAACAAAAAAGTTATATCTATTAACTTATTTGTTTTATAACCTCTGTTTTAATTGATTAGGTCCTCGATTATCGTCAGCCTCAGAAAATCGAGGGCAGCGGCGGCAAAACGCTCGATATTGCGTTTCCGGTCGTTCCGGAAGTTCTTTCTGACGGTTTTCGTGCCCCTCGGACCGGCCACGCCGATCCAGACCGTACCCACCGGATTGAGCGCATCGCCGTCCGGACCGGCCAGTCCGGTCGTGGATACGGCGTAGTCGCTGCCGGTCACGCGGCGGACGCCTTCGGCCATCGCCGCCGCGACTTCGCTGCTCACGACGCCGCACCGTTCCACCGTCTCCGCCGGCACGCCGAGTACCTTTTCCTTGACGGATACCGCATACGAGGTCACCGATCCCAGATAATAGGCGGACGAACCCGGGACGGAGGTGATGAGGTGGGAGATTTCCCCGCCGGTGCAGGATTCTGCGGCGCTGAGCGTCTTCCCGGCGGCCTTGAGCAGGCGGCCTACCGTGGCTTCCAGCGTGTCGTCCTGGTCGGAATAGACCTTGTTTCCCAGGATTTCCTTCAGCCGGATGAGTTGCTGCTCCATCCGCGCCTTTTCTTCCTCCCGTTTCCCGCCGTAAATGGACAGGCGGAGGCGGATGCCCGTGAGCGGATTGGGCAGATAGGCCAGGTGCATATCCTCCGGGAGCGCGTCTTCCCAGGGGGCGATCAGTTCAGAGAGCGCCGATTCCGCAATTCCGAACACCATGATACTGCGGTGCAGGATGTCGGCCAGCGGGAAGTGCGCCCGGATATCCTCCATGACGGAAGGGATGGCGCCGACGGCCTCGAACGGCACGCCCGGCAAGGCATAGAGCGTGGCGCCGAAACTGTCCTCCGGGAAACGGAATACCATGATGGGGGCCGTCCCCAGGTGATTCTCAATGACTTCGCAGTGGTCCGGGACCAGGGCCTGGGCCCGGTTGCTTTCCAGCATGTCCAGCCCGCGGCTGTGCAGGATATCCTTCACGATGGCCAGTTGGCCGGCATGCTCCACGTAGCCGGTACTTCCGGACAGTTCCGCCAGGACCCCTTTCGTGATGTCGTCCTTCGTGGGGCCCAGACCGCCCGTTGTGATAACGATATCGTTGACGGTCAATTCGTTGCGGAGGTTGTTCAGGATTTCTTCGCGTGCATCCCCGATGGAGAGCATGCGGGTGACACGGATTCCGGCCTCTTCCAGCGCGGCGGCGAGGCGGGAGGAATTGGTGTCCACGACCTGGCCGATGAGGATTTCATCGCCGATCGTACAGATGGAAGCATGGATCATGGTGGCTATTGTGGATGGTCGATGGCCTTCAGGAGGATTTTCGCTGTCTTTTTCACCCTGTTCCGGAGGCCTTGGGCCACTTCGACCAGGGTGGCTCCGGCCTGGAGGAGTCCCAGGGCTTCTTCGGTCGTGGATACGGCTCCGGAACCGATGATGGGAAGGCGGCCTTTGGTGTATCCGGCGCAGAAGCGGACTTTGGAGATACCGGGGGCGACGACGCCGTCGAAACCGGACTGGAGGCAGAAATCCAGGATCCGCATCATGTCCTCCTCGGTGTGCCCGGGCGAAATCCGGAGCAGGATGGGCTTGTACCGCTCGTAGTAGAGCCGGAGGCTGAGCAGTTCGTCCAGCAGGTCCGTCCAGTCCGAAAAATCGTCCAGCGACGACAGCCCGCTTTCGCGGTTGATGTCGATGACGTAATAGTCCGCAAAGTCGTACAGGAGCGAGAACTGGCGGATCAGCGCCTGCTTGCCTGCCTCTTCGGATTCACCCTCCGCCCGCAGTTCCACGGCGGCTATAATGGGAGATTTCCGGTCCTGCAGGCGTTCCGCAACGGTCTGGACGGGCGTTTCTCCGGGTATGAAACCGGTGAAACTGAACCCGATGCTGTCGCAGACGTCCAGCAGTTCCACCTGGTGCTCCAGGACCGGAGCCAGACCGATGGGATGACGGAACCGGATGCCGAATGCTTCGCGGGCCAAAGCGGAATGTTCCCGCCTGAATCTCAGGCGGTTCCAAAACAGGAAGCCGGGAAGGTGACGCTTCCAGAGCATCCGGCGGGCGCATTGTTGCAGACTGCTCATACCGTTGTCCGTTTCAATACACAAAGATAATAAAAGTTATTGGAACTCCTCGAAAGTGCTGTCGTCGTAGAACACGAGAATCTTGGAAACGCGCCGGGGAGCCGGCGGGGCTGCAAATACGGGATTCTCGCCGCCTTGGGCCGGTGCATCCTTGTACATGCGTCCTTTTCCGGTCAGGAGCCAGTCCATGCTGATCTGCGGGAAATGGAGCGCCATGGCTTCGAGGAAATCGAATCCGGGCTTGTTGCGTCCGGAAAGGATATGCGAAATACCGGCGCGGGCGACGCCCAGCGTGTCGGCCAGTTGGGCCTGCGTGATGTTCTCCGCGTCCAGGAACTGTTGTAGACGTTTGTCCATGGTGTGAATGATAGGTGTTACAAAAGTAACGAATCTAAAGTGAAAATACAAGTGGAATCGGACGGAGAATTAGGTGAGGGAAAGATTGAAAACGGGCAAAAATAAGTTAAATCAGATATTTCATTAATAATTAATAAACAACTGATTTCTATTAAGTTAATAGTGTATTTAGTGCAATCAAATCCGGATTTTGCAGTAAAGAAAGACCCTGTTCATAACTTCAGTTAAATATTAACATTCATTATCAACTTGCATATATCTGAAAATCAGCATCTTAGCCATGATGTAAAACGAGTATAATAATTACTTATGAAGATATTTGTGGCTTATGTGGATAACTGCGGGAAGGGGAGTGTGCAATTAACATTTGTAAACATGAAAAAGGGCGTGAAAAGGTGGCGGGATGCACCTCGTGCGAGATTTCAGAAATCGGCGGGAAATGTGTAACTTCGCGCAGAATTTGAAAAGCATGATACCTGAGATCCATATCGAGGACTACAACTATCCGCTCCCGGATGAACGGATCGCCAAATACCCGCTGCCCGAGCGGGACGCATCCAAACTGCTCCGTTATGACCACGGACAAGTCGATGCATTCGTTTTCCGCCAGTTGCCCGACCTGCTGCCCGCGAATGCCCTGATGGTCTTCAATGACACGAAAGTCGTTCCCGCCCGCATGCATTTCCAGCGGCAGACCGGCGCCCATATCGAAATCTTCTGCCTGGAACCGGTCCGGCCGGTGGAATACGCCACGGCCTTTGCCGCAACGGAGTCCTGCACTTGGAAATGTGTCATCGGCAACGCGAAGAAGTGGAAGGATGATGTCCTGACCCTCTACAGGGCGGGCGACACACCCGATATGGGCCTGGAAGCCAGGCTGTTAAGCCGTGATGGGCAGACGGGCGTCGTCGAGTTCACCTGGACGGACGGATCCCCGTTCTCCCGTGTCCTGGAGGTCTGCGGGACGGTTCCGATCCCGCCGTATCTGAACCGCGAATCCGAGCGCATCGACCTGGAACGGTATCAGACGCTCTATGCCCATATCCGGGGATCCGTGGCGGCCCCGACGGCCGGCCTTCATTTCACGGAAGACGTCCTGAACCGCATCAAGGCGCGGGGAATCGACATGGAAACGGTCTGTCTCCACGTCGGAGCCGGCACTTTCCTGCCGGTCAAGAGTTCCCTCGTCTCCGAGCATCCCATGCACCGGGAGCCATTTGTAGTAAAACTTCAACTTCTGAAAGATATCTGCAAGTTGGACAGGAAGTTGATTGCGGTTGGAACCACCTCTGTGCGGACGCTGGAATCCTTGTATTACGTCGGAGTGTCCTGCATCGAGAAAGGCGTTCCGGAGGATGTCCCCCAATGGGCGCCCTATGAGCGGGAGTACCCGTACAGTACCCGGGAGGCTTTGGAGGCGATCATCGGCTATCTGGAGAAGAACGGACTGACGGAACTCCGGATCGGCACGCGGATCATCATCGTCCCGGGTTTCCGGTTCCGTCTGGTGGACCTCATGGTCACGAACTTCCACCAGCCCGAGAGCACGCTCATCCTGCTGGTGTCGGCCTTCGTGGGCGGGGACTGGCGGACCATCTACGACTACGCCCTTGCAAACGGCTTCCGGTTCCTCAGTTACGGCGACAGTTCGCTGCTCGTCCGTGCTTGATATATTGGCCTAATTTCTGTACCTTTGCCCCGTACAAAACCGACAACCATGGATGAATTGAATCCTTTCGAGGACATTGCTCCTTATAACGACGAAGAAGCGGCGGAAGCCCTGTCCAGACTGGCCGAGCATCCCAATGTGCCCTGGATTTCCAAGTACATCTTCTCCAATCAGCCCGAAACCTATCTCCGGGACATCCTGCGCAGCATCCGGACCGTGGACGACTTCCAGCGGCTGGTCATGTCCAAGGCCACCGAGTGGGTCATCGAGAAATCGGTCCGGAATTTCTCCTATGACGGACTGACGAACCTGCAGGCCATCGAGGGCAAGTACCTGGCGATGTCCAATCACCGCGACATCATCCTGGACCCGGCCTTCACGCAACTCATCCTCCACCGCAACCAGATGCCCCTGACCGAGATCTGCGTGGGGGACAACCTCCTCAAGAGCAAGACGATCGAGCGCCTGATCCGGTCCAACCGCATGATCAAGGTCATCCGCGGCATCTCGGCCCGCGAACTGTACCTGTCGTCCCAGATCCTCTCGAAGTACATCCGCGACAGCATCACCACCGGCAAGAGTTCCGTCTGGATCGCCCAGCGCCAGGGGAGGACGAAGAACGGCATCGACGTCACCGAACAGGGCCTCCTGAAGATGTTCGACATGAGCGGTACCGGGGATTTCGTGGAGAACTTCCTGGAACTGAACATCATCCCGCTCTCCATTTCCTACGAATACGAGCCCTGCGACATCCTGAAAGCCCGCGAGATGCTCATTTCCCGGACGCAGAAGTATGTCAAGACGGAGAACGAGGACCTGCAGAGCATCATGCTGGGCATCAAGCAGTGGAAAGGCAACGTCCACCTGAATTTCGGCGTCCCGCTCACCGAGGACGAAATCGTGGCGGCCTCGCGCTGCGACAAGAACGACCGCTACCAACTGATCCGCCAGGCGGTGGACGTCCGTGTCATCAACGGCTACAAACTCTGGAATACGAATTACATCGCCTATGACCTGGCCAACCACACCTACAAGTATGCGGACCGCTACTCGCACGAGGAAGCGGAAGCGTTCACGGATTTCACGGAACACCAGTTGGACCAGGTGGAACCCACGCTGAACCGGGCGGAACTGCGCGACATCTTCCTCCGCATCTATGGAAACCCCGTGATGATGAAAGAGAAGTTCGCGGAAGAGGCATAAAAAAAGAGGCCCGAGAGCCTCTTTTTTTTGTCATCGCAGCCGGTTAGTTCTTCATGTGGACATCCAGTTGCGGGAACGGGAACGAAATGCCGTGCTTGGGGATTTCCCGGTAGATGTTCTCGTTGAGCCAGTGCTCGATTTTCTTGTAGTTCTTGCCTTCGATCCATACGCGGAGTTTGATCCTGACGGCGCTGTCGTTCAATTCATCCACATAGACTTTCGGGTTCTTCGCTCCGGGCGTTTCCTTGTTCAGGATCAGCGGCTGCTGCTTGACCAAGTCCAGCAGGATGTCCTTGACCTGGTCGAAATCGGTGCCGTACGGAACGTTGAACTTGCAACTGAGACGCTGGGGAGTCGGGCGGGTGTAGTTGTCGATGACATCGGTGGAAATGGAGCCGTTGGGGATGATGATCTCCCGGTTGTCCGTGGTAATCAGTTTCGTATGGGCGATCGTGATCTCGGAAACCCGGCCGAAGTAATCCTTCACCTTGATGTAGTCATCGACCTTGAAAGGCTTGAAGGCCAGCAGGATGATGCCGCCGGCGAAATTCTGGACGGTTCCGCTCATCGCCATGCCGATGGCCATGCCGCCGGCAGCCAGCAGGGCGGCGATGGACGTGGTGTTGATTCCGAGCGTTCCGACCATGGAGAGGATCAGGACGATCCACAGGATGGCACTCACCAGGCTCTGCATGAAGGAAGAAAGCGTGGAATCCGATTTCTTCTTCTCAAAGGCTTTCGCGATCAGACTCTTGGTCTTGCGGATGAGCCAGGCGCCGACGATGTAGATGAGCAGGGCAAGCAGCACCTTGAGACCGAACTTGGCGACGGATGACAGGGTTCCTTGCAGGAGTTGGTCCGCGGGAGTGGTCCGGATCGTTTCAACGAGTTGGCTTCCCTTGGCGACGAGGGTGTCAGCGGAGAATTTTTCCGCTTCGATCGGAGGGGTGGTTTGAAGGAGATAGAAGAGCATGATGTTATAGTTTGGAGATTAGAAATGCCATGTAGGCGGCCCAGACAAGGAGGAACAGTGAGCCGTCCAGCCGGTCGATCTTGTTTTTCTTGCCGATGAACAGGGCCGAAACGAGGGCCAGGGCGCTCACGAGGAGGGCGCCGAGGTCCACCAAGGTGATGTGCTCGAAGGACAGGGGATGGATGAGGGCCGATCCGCCGAGGATGAGCAGGATGTTGAACACGTTGGAGCCGATGATGTTGCCCAGGGCAAGTTGGCCCTTCTTCTTCGCGGCGGCGACCACGCAGGTGGCCAGTTCCGGCATCGAGGTGCCCCCGGCCAGGATGGTGATGGCGATGAACTTGTCGCTCACGCCCATCTCGTGGGCGAGTTTCGTCGCGTTGTTCACGAACAGGTTACCGCCGATAATCAGGCCCGCAAGGCCTGCAGCGATGAGCAGGAGGCACAGTCCCACGCTGCGTTTCTTGGCGGGAGCGTCGCCCTCCTCTTCCGCTTGGCCGGTCGTGAAGCAACTCCACATGTACAGGATGAAGACGGCGATGAGGATACCGCCGTCCCAGCGGCTCAGACCGTTGGAACCGAGCCGGAAGATGGTGTATTTCAGGCCCAGGAGGATGAGGAGCACCGTAATGCCCAGATTCATCGGGATATCCCGCTTCCGGTTGGAAGGGGTGACGGCCATCGGCAGGATGATGGCGGTGAGGCCCAGGATCAGGAGGGTGTTCATGATGTTGGAGCCCACCACGTTGCCGATGGCGATGTCGGCGTTGCCCTGGAAGGCGCCGATGAAACTGACGACCATTTCCGGGGCGGAAGTGCCCATGCCCACGATGGTCAGGCCGATGACGAACTCGCTCAGGCCGAAGCGCCGGGCGACGCCGGAAGCGCCGTCCACGAGCCAGTCGGCGCCGAAGACGATGAGGGCGAGGCCGCCGAGCAGGAGCAAGGCCTGGAACCACGCCAGGTCATTCAGTGCTTGCCACCAGATCATTTGTCTTTCCGTTTAAGTGCACACACGTTCTCCACATGCATCGTGTGGGGGAACATATCGACAGGCTGCACCGCCGTGATTTCGTAGTCCGCGCAGAGGATGGCGAGGTCGCGGGCCTGCGAGGCGGGGTTGCAACTCACATAGACCATCCGGTCCGGGGCGGCGTTCAGGATGACCTTCGCCACGTCGGGATGGATGCCGGCGCGGGGCGGGTCCAGGATGACCACGTCGGGGCGGCCGTGCCTTGCCACGAACCGGTCGTTCAGGACATACTTCATGTCGCCGGCGAAGAATTCGCAGTTGGTGATCCCGTTGGCGGCGGCGTTGGCCTCTGCGTCCCGGATGGCCTCAGGGACATATTCGATACCAATGACTTTCGAAGCCTTCCTGGAGACGAACTGGGCAATGGTACCGGTTCCGGTGTACAGGTCATAGACCACTTCGTCGCCGGTGAGGGCCGCGAACTCGCGCGCAACGCCGTACAGGCGGTACGCCTGCTCCGAATTCGTCTGGTAGAAGGATTTCGGGCCGATCTTGAAGCGCAGGCCTTCCATCTCCTCGTAAATGGCTTCATCGCCCTTATAGAGGATGGGGGACTGGTCGCCGATGGAATCGTTCAGTTTCTCGTTGATGACGTAGTAGAGGGAGGTTATCTCGGGGAATGCGGCCGCCACGGCATCCAGGAGGGCGGTGCGGCGCTCCACGTCCTCGTAGGCGAAGCACACGATGAGCATCACCGCGCCGGCTTCCGTCGTCCGGACGAACATGTTGCGGAAATAGCCTTCGTTGTCCCTGATATTGTAGAATTCGTAGCCGTTTTCAATGCAGAACTGCTTGATAAACAGGCGGATAGCGTTGGACGGTTCGGGCTGGAGCCAGCATTTTCGGATGTCCAGGACCTTGTCGAAGAATTTGCCCACATGGAATCCCAGGCCCATGCGGTCGTTCTCCGCAATGGCGTCCGGATCCTCGCCATGCAGTACCCATCGGCGGCTGGAAGCGCTGAATTCCAATTTGTTACGATAAAACTGGGTACGCGGGGAGGGGAGTGTATGGCGGATTTCGGGGACCTCCAGATGGCCGATCCGGACCAACTGGTCGTACACCTGCTGCCGCTTGGCTTCGAGTTGCATGCCGTACGGCAAGGGCTGCCACCGGCAGCCGCCGCACACGCCGAAATGCTCGCAGAAAGCCTCAAGCCGGTGCGGAGACGGCTGGATCATCCGGGAGATGAATCCCTCCATGTAGTTTTTCTTCTTCTTGAAGACCTGGATGTCCACGACGTCGCCGGGGACGGCGAAATCGACGAAGACGACCATCCCGTCCGCGTGCGTCAGGGCTTTGCCTTCCGCTGCCACGGCTTCGATGGTGACATTCTCCAGTTTCAGGTCCACTTTCTTCCTGCTCATCTCGATTTCTTAAAACTCTTACAAATATACTCATTTTCGCCCATATTTGCTATCCTTTCCCGCAGGGGAGTTTTTCCGTTTCCATTACTTAACATAATATAAATTGTGTAACAAATAACCCAAACAGGGGACAGAGCCCCCTTGACGCTGCAAGGCGCTGTTTTTTGGCAATTCGGGAAGTATTTCTTACCTTCGTCATCACACGATTGTGAACTGTTTACACGATATGAAAAAGATTCTGATTGTTCTGGCGGGCCTGTGCGTTTCGCTGGCGCTTACGGCCCAGGAATTCGACGGGCAGAACTGCACTTCCATCATGGTGGGAAAACTGGCGTCCACGGACGGTTCGGTGATTACTTCACATACTTGTGACGGTCGTTACCGTACCTGGGCCCAGATGGAGCCGGCGGCGGACCATGAGCCCGGGACGATGCATCCGGTCCTGCGCGGGACCATGCAGACGAAATTCCGCGGTGACACGACCGGCGTGAGGCTCATGGGCGAAATTCCCGAGGCTGCCCATACGTACGCGTACCTTAATACGGCTTATCCCTGCCTGAACGAGAAACAACTCGCCATCGGCGAAACCACGTTCGGCGGCCCGGACACCCTGGTGAACAAAGCCGGCTGGTTCACGATCGAGGAACTCGAGCGGGTCGCCCTCCAGCGGTGCGACAATGCCCGCGACGCCATCCGCCTGATGGGCTCCCTGGCCGAACAGTACGGCTATGGCGATACCGGCGAATGCCTGACGGTGGCCGACAAGCATGAAGTCTGGCAATTCGAGATCGTCGGTGTCGGCAAGGAAAAGATCGGCGCGGCCTGGGTTGCCAAGCGCATCCCCGACGACCATGTGGGCGTATCGGCCAATATCCCCCGGATTGGTCAGATCGACCGGAAGGACAAGGACATGATGGCGTCGGCCAATGTGGAAAAAGTGGCGCTGGAAAACGGTCTCTGGGACGGAAAAGGTACCTTCGTCTTCTGGAAATCGTTCAATACGGGCTACGCCAAGGGAAAGAATTTCAACGACCGAGAGTGGTTTATACTCAATCACTTAGCACCTTCCCTGGGGCTCACCTACGACATGGACGAACTCCCCTTCTCCGTGAAGCCGGACAAGAAGGTCGATGTGCGCGAAGTGATGGCGCTGTACCGGGAAACCTACGAAGGGACGGACTTCGACATGACGAAGAATGTCAAGTTGGCCCGGTCGGCGAACCGGATGCATCCGGCCGACACTATCGTCAGTCCCCTGGCGAATCCCTGGCTGACCACCAACATGCAGAACACCTTGAACACGATCGCGCCTGGAACGGTCGAATTCCGCCGTACCGTGGCCGTCGCCTGGTGCGCCTATTCCCACATCACCCAACTGCGGTCCTGGCTGCCGGATGCCGTGGGCGGCGTGTGCTGGTTCTCCCTGGACAATCCCGGCCAGAGCCCCCGGATTCCCGTCTTCTGCGGCACGACGGCCCTGCCGAAGGCCTATGAGACCTGCGGCCAGAAGCAATACGTCCCCGACTGCGCCCTGTGGCAGTTCCGCCGGGCCAACAAGTTGGCCACCCTCGCCTGGCAAACCACCAAGGAGGGCTTCAACCAGGAGATTCTCCGCCTGGAGAACCTCGCTTTGGACGGCATTCCCCGGGAGTGCGCCTCCCCTGCCGTCCTGAATGCTTTCACGGAGTACATCTACCAGGAAAGCGTCCGCAGTTGGAAGGCCCTGGAAGAGAAATACTGGCTCCAGTTCGGCCTGGGGTTCTGATGCGTTCCATCTCCCGAATAATTGCTATCTTTGCAGGACTTATTTGAAGTGACCATGCCTGTAACCATCAAGACCGTCGAGAGCCGCAAGGAATTGCGCGCCTTCGTGAAATTCCCGCTCAGACTCTATAAGGACTGCCCGCACTATGTCCCCAGTCTTTTCATGGACGAAATGTCCTCTCTGGACATGGCCAAGAATCCGATGGGTAAGTATGCCCGTTGCGAGAAGTACCTGGCTTACAACGAAAAAGGCGAAATCGTCGGGCGCGTGGCCGCCATCATCAACGACATCGCGAACCGCGACTGGGACCACCGCGAAGTGCGCTTCGGCTGGATCGATTTCATCGACGACAAGGAGGTTTCCAAGGCCCTGGTAGATGCGGTCGTGGCTTTCGGCAAGAAGCATGGGATGACGCAGGTTTCCGGCCCGCTCGGATTCACGGACTTCGACAACGAAGGCTGTGTCGTGGAAGGGTTCGACGACATCAGTTCCTTCAATCTCAAGTACAATTTTCCCTACTACAAGGACCATTTCGAGGCCCTGGGCCTGGCCAAGGTGAATGACTGGCTGGAATACCGCATCTTCGTGCCGGAAAAGGTTCCCGAGAAGGTCTCCCGCGCAGCCGCCCTCGTCCAGGAGCGCTACGGCCTGCATATCCGCCGGATCACCAAGCGCGAGGTCCGCAAGGAAGGCTACGGACGGAAGATTTTCGACCTGATCAACAAGGCCTACAGCAAGTTGTTCGATTTCACGGTGCTGCCGGACGACGTCATCGACAGTTACGTGGACACCTACCTGGGCCTGATCGACCTCAGATACATCACCCTCATCGAGGATGCGGACGGGAAACTGGTCGGTGTTTCCCTGACGATGCCTTCCATCGCCCGCGCCGCGCAGAGATGCGGCGGCTACATCCTCCCCTTCGGCTGGTGGCACCTCCTCCGGTCCACCTACTGGAAGCACGAGGACGGCCTGGAACTGCTGATGATCGCCGTGGATCCCGATTACCGGAACCGGGGCATCCATTCCATCATCTTCAACGACCTGATCCCGATGCTCATCGAGGGCGGCTTCAAGTACGGCGAGTCCAACGCCGAGATGGAGACCAACAACAGCGTCCAGAACCTCTGGAACCTGTACGAGAAAGAATTCAAGCGTCGCCGGCGCGTCTTCAGCAAGGAAATCTAGGCCATGTCCGCGTCGAGTTCCATGCTCCCTCCCCTGCCGGAACGGATGCGTCCGCAGTCGCTGGACCAGTATGTGGGCCAGCGGCACCTGGTGGGTGAAGGCTGCGTCCTGCGGAAGATGATCGAGAGCGGAAACCTCTCCTCCTTCATCCTCTGGGGGCCTCCGGGCGTGGGCAAGACGACATTGGCCCATATCATCGCGCAGACGATGGACCGGGAGTTCTACACCCTGTCCGCCGTCACGTCGGGTGTCAAGGACGTCCGCGAGGTCTTCGACAAGGCCCGTTCGAACAGCCTGTTCAACCAACGCGGTGCGCCGGTGCTCTTCATCGACGAAATCCACCGCTTCAACAAGGCCCAGCAGGACGCGCTCCTCGGGGCCGTGGAGACGGGCACGATCGTCCTGATCGGCGCGACTACCGAGAACCCCTCTTTCGAGGTCATCACTCCCCTGCTGTCCCGCTGCCAGGTCTTCGTCCTGAAATCCCTGGAAAAGGATGATTTACAGATACTTCTGGACCGTTCGCTGAAGGAGGACGTCCTCCTGAAGGACAAGGATATCCAGGTCGTGGAGACCGAGGCCCTGATGCGCTACAGCGGCGGTGACGCCCGCAAACTCCTGAACGTCCTGGAAATCGTGGTGGACTCCTTTGCGGACCGCTCCCCCATCGTCATCGACAACAAGTCGGTCACGGAGAGCATCCAGGAGAACATGGCCATCTACGACAAGGACGGGGAGATGCACTACGACATCATCTCGGCCTTCATCAAGAGTATCCGCGGGTCGGACCCGAACGCGGCCGTCTACTACCTGGCCCGGATGATCGAAGGCGGCGAGGATCCCCTCTTCATCGCCCGCCGGCTGTGCCTGTCGGCCTCCGAGGACGTGGGCCTGGCGAATCCGAACGCGCTCCTGCTGGCGAACGCCTGCTTCGAGGTGGTCTCGAAGATCGGCATGCCCGAAGGCCGCATCCCGCTCGCCGAGACGACGGTCTACCTGGCCTCCTCCCCCAAGAGCAACGGCTCCTACATGGCCATCGAGAAGGCGTTGGCCCTGGTGAAGGAAACGGGGAACCTGTCGGTACCGCTCCCGATCCGGAACGCGCCTACCCAGCTGATGAAGGACCTCAATTACAGCGACGGCTACAAGTACGCCCACGACTATCCCGGGCATTTCGCCGACATGGAATTCCTGCCCGAGGAAATCAAGGGCACCGTCTTCTACGAGCCGCAGCCCAACAAGCACGAGAACGTCCTCCGCGCCTATCTCGAGGCCTGCTGGCCGAAATATTATCAGAAAGGATAACCCACACCGAAGTGGAGGGCGAAGTTGCCGGACTGGAGCCATTGCTCCGGTCCGATGAGGCGTTCGCCGTCGGGCCGGCAGGGTTCGTACACCTTGAGGCCCAGGTCGATGCGGACGAGGATGAAGTCCAGGTTCACGCGGACGCCCATGCCCCAGTCGGCGGCGATGGTGTCGAAGGAGAAATTGGAACCTTCCATGTATTCGGCCATGCGGAGGTTCCATACGTTGCCGGCGTCCGCGAAGAGGGCGCCTTCCAGCTTCCAGACGACCGGGAAGCGGTATTCGACATTGGCTTCCATCTTGAAGTCGCCCGTCTGGCTCGGAATGAGGAAGTACTCGGTCCAGGGCTGTACGCGGCCCGGGCCCAGGGCGCGGGCCTGCCAGCCGCGCATGCTGTTCGCGCCGCCGGCATAGAACTGCTTCTCGAACGGGACGGTGGTGGAGTTGCCATAGCCGTAGCCGGCGCCCACCAGGAAGCGGAGCGCCACCGCCTGGGCGTCCCCGCCGCCGAAGCGGAACGTGTGGCCCAGCTGCAGTTCGCCGCGCACATACTGGGCGTAGGGGATCTGCCAGATGGTATGCTGGTTGACCTGGTTCGTGGGCATGGCGGAGTTGAACAGGCTGAGGACATTGCCCGCCAGGTCGAACGACAGCCGGCCGTAGGTATAGGTGCGCTTGGGAATCGGGGTCGGATCCGTCGTGTAGTAGAGCGTGCCGCCCATGCCCATGTCGAAGTGGTCCGAGTAGGCGTTCAGGAGGAAGAGGTCCGCCACCAGCCGTTCTGCGAAACTCTCCGAAATGTTGCCGAGGCGGACGATATTGGCCTGGAAGGGGAAGAACTGGTAGGTGAAGTTCCGGCGGAAGTTGCCTGTGTAGCCGAAGCTCGTGGAGATCATCATCCGCTTGTACTCCGGACGGTCCTGGTAGCTGAAACCGAGGGTGAGGTCCGTGTGCGGAAGGTTCGGACCCCGGAAGAGGGAGTTCGGCAGGCCGATGAGCTTGGGGATGCGGAGGGAGCTGGAGACGCTGAACTCCGTGGAGCGGATCTTGTCCTTGGTCTTGAACTGGAAGTTGCCTTTCAGGCCCAGGTTGAACAGCTCGCCGCCGTGGAAGAAATTCTTGTGGAAGTAATTGAGCTGCGGGGAGATCCCGAACAGGCCGGTGGAGTTCACCGAGGCTTCCAGGTTCGCCTTGAAGCCCTGGACGCCGCCGTTCAGGAGGTTGATGTCACAGTCCACGACGTTGTCCGACACCGGGTTCATCGTGACGTTCACGCTGTTGAAGACGGAGAGGTTCGACAGCCGGGAGTAGGTGGCGTTGACCGCCCGTTCGCTGTAAGGCAACCCCGGGTGCAGGACGTTCAGTTCCTCCAGGACGGAGGTCCGGATGGGGATTTCCTTCGGGTAGGACAGGGTGACGTTGCCGATGGTGAACTTCCGGTGGGGCTTCGCCTCCTCCGGGGATCCGTTGCGGGGATAGTCCCGGATGGCCATCGTCAGCGCCGCCGTCCCGTCGTGCGAGAGGGTGTCCGCCTCGCAGAAATAGAAGCTCTTGTCGAAGCCGTAGTAGCCGCGGTTGCGGAAGAACTCGGCGGAGCGGACGGTTTCGGCCTCGAGGGTGGATTCGGCCAGGTACTGGCCTTCCTTGATGGTGATGCGGGGCCTGTCCGTCTCGAACTCCTTCCGGAACTCTTCGTCCTGCGGGAGCTCGAAATCGATCGACCGGATCGTATAGCGCTTTCCGGGGGTGACGTAGTAGGTCACGTAGGCCCGTTTCCGCTTGTATTGCACTTCGCTGCGGACCTTGGACCCGTAGTAGCCGATGTATTCGAGGTGGTTGATGATGTTGTCGGAGCTGGTGTTTACCTGGCTGTCGTCGTAGAGAACCAGCTGGGCGCCGGGCCGGCGGATGCCCAGGAACGAGGCGCTGGGCTTCTGCGCGAGGTAGGACGTGAGTTCCGAATGGCTGACCTCCTTGCCTTCCACCTTGATCTTGTTGCCGGCGAGGCGGTACTCCCCCTCCGCGAGGCGCTGCGTAGCGCAGCCCGTGGCGAGGAGGCCGGCGAGGACCGGAAGGATGAGGTTTTTGCAGTTCATTCCTACAAAATTAACACTTTTCCGCTATTAATCGACAAGAATAATATATAACTTTGCAGGGTATGAGCATTTCCAAGAACGAACTGCGGCAGGTCCGCTCCCTTGCGCAGAAGAAGTTCCGGGACGAGTCCGGACTCTTCGTGGTCGAGGGTGAAAAGATGGTTTCCGAGGCGCTGGCGTCGGGATTCGAGGTCGTGTCCGTCTACCGCCGGGACGAGATCGGCGAGGAGGCGATGGCGCGGCTGTCGATGCTGTCCTCCCCTTCTCCGGTCCTCGCGGTCGTCCGGCAGCCCGCCCCCGCCGCCTTCCGGCCCTCGAAGGGGCTGTTCCTGGCCCTGGACGGCATCCGCGACCCCGGTAACCTGGGCACCATCCTCCGGGTGGCGGACTGGTTCGGCATCGACGGGGTCGTCGCTTCGCCCGACACCGTGGAACTGTACAATCCCAAGGTGGTCCAGGCCACGATGGGCGCCATCTTCCGCGTCCCCTTCTTCCGGATGGACATCGCGGAACTCTGCCGGAAGGTCGTTTCCGGCGGCGGACACGTGTACGGGACGTTCCTGGATGGGGAAAACATGTATTCCAAGGCCTTGGACTGCGGCCTGGAGGCGCCTTCGGTGATCGTGATCGGGAATGAATCCAACGGCATTTCTCCGGCCGTGGCCGCCTGCGTGAGCGACCGGCTCTTCATCCCGCCCTACCCGGCGGACGACCCGGGCTCCGAGTCCCTGAACGCCGCCATCGCGACGGCCATCACCGTCGCCGAGTTCCGTCGGCGTTAAATCTGTCTGGCCACGAAATCCTTTTCCGGCACGTGAAGCGTGACGGTGCGCGGCTCCGTACCGGCTTCGGCCGGGATGCGGACCGTGATGTCGGCGGAAGGGCCGAAGTTGGCGACGACGAGCCAGGTCTCGGCTTCGTCGGCGCGGAGGAAGGCGAAGTGGCGGTCGGGGTTGAAACCCTCGCCCTGACAGTAGCAGAGATCGAAGGTCCGTCCCTCCGCAAAGGCCGGCCGCCGGGCGAGTTCCAGCGCTTCGCGGTAACGCTTCAGCACCGCTTTCTGCTTGCTGTTCAGGCCTTTGCGCTTGTTGTCGATGTACTGACGGAGGGCCTGGAGGCTCTCCACGGTCCACCAGTCGAAGATGGAGGTGCGTCCGTTGACGCCGCTGAAAGGTTCGTCGTCCATCCCCCGCTCCCCGATTTCCTGCCCGAAGTAGAGCATGAAGGGGGCGGTGTTCAGGAGCAGCGAGACGCCCAGGGCGGCATAGCCGGCCTCGGCGCTGCCGGCGAAGAAGTCGGAGGCCACGCGCTGCTCGTCGTGGTTCTCCAGGAAGTCCAGCATCCGGGGCTGGAGGTCGCCGAGGAACTGCCAGTTCCAGGTCAGCGCGCGGGCGGTAAGCCCGTCGCAGGTGACGGCGCGGACCGTGTCGTACAGGCCGGACTTGTCGTAGAGGAGGTCGAAGCCCACCTCGTCGACATACATCCGGTACTTTTCCTTCTCATAGACCTCGGCGATGAAGACGATGTCCGGGAATTCCAGCTTGATCTTCGCGATGAGCCACTGCATGAATTCCGGGGGCACCAGTTCCACCATGTCGCAGCGGAAACCGTCCACGCCCTTGAGGGCCCAGTAATGGACGATGTTGTACATCTTGTCCCAGGTCCGGGTGTGGAAGTCGCAGTAGTTGATCTTGATGGTCTCGTACCAGTCGTTGATGCCCGGCGTCGGGGAGAAGCAGTTGCCGGAGGCCTTGGCCGGGAACTCGAAGTAGCCGGGGCCGTTGAAGGGTTCCGGCAGCCGGAGGGGCTCGCCGGGATAATAGAAGAAGTCGTTCTCGGGCGACCAGTGCACGGAGGTGTCGTCGTCGGCCCCGAGGGAGTGGACGCCCGGAACATGGCTCCGGTAATCCCGCGCCACATGGTTCGGGACGAAGTCCATAAGGACCTTCATCCCGTGCCGATGGGTGCGTTTCACCAGTTGAAGGAATTCTTCCATCCTGGCATCGGGATCCGTTGCCAGATAAGGATTTACGTCGTAGTAATCCGTGATGGCATAAGGCGAGCCGGCCTCCCCTTTCACGATCTGGGGATGGGACGGCCGGCAGCCTTCGTCCTTCTTCCGCGTGGCGTGGCGGATGAGGCCCGTGTACCAGATGTAATCGACGCCGAGTCCCCGGATGTACTCCAAGGACGCGGCGTCGACACTTTCAAACTTTCCGCTCCCCCACAGCCGGGGAAGCATCTGGTAAAGGACCTTTTTCAAACTACCAGTTCAGGATCTTCTTGAAGTCGTAGGTCTCCGGGTCGGCGACGTACTTCTTCGCGGCCTCGTAGTCGGCCGGGGTGATGAAGTGGCAGATGTGGTTGAAATAGTTCTGGGAGGTACCGCCCTCGATGTTCACGCGGCGCGGCGGGATCTTGCCCTCGGCGTTCTGCAGGTCCTTGAGGTACAGCGGATGGGACTCGCCGTCGGCGTCGACATACACCATGCAGCCGGTCTCGCCCTTGGCGAAGAGCTCGTAGGCGCCCATGGCCAGCTCGGAGCAGTACGTGAGGTCGTAGGCGATCGGATCCTGGCAGCGGACGTCGTAGCCGATCTCCACCGGACGGGTCTTGACCTTCAGGCCGAGCTTCTTGAACTCCTTCTCGAGGATGTCGTTGAAGAGGACCGCCTTGGAGATCTTGCCGAGTTCCGGATGGCCGTGCTCGTCATAGGTCATGGACACGCCGGCGTTCTTGATTTCCTGCGGATCCAGGTCGTGGAAGACGCCCTCGGCGACGACGACGGTGCCGTAGCCGATGCCCAGGAGCTTGCGCTTCAGGATGGCGGAGAGGGCGAGCTTGACGATCTTGTCCAGGCTGATGCCGGTCTTGTTGAACATCTCGGGGATGATGGTCATCGGGCAGTGCGTGGCCTCGCCGATACCCAGGGCGAGGTGGCCGGCGCTGCGGCCCATGGCGCTGATGATGAGCCAGTTGCCGCTGGTGCGGGCATCCTCGTAGACGGTGCGGGCCAGGTGCGCGCCCTCGTTCTTGGCGGAGTTGAAGCCGAAGGTGGGGGCGTTGTTCGGCAGCGGAAGGTCGTTGTCGATGGTCTTGGGCACGTGGATGTTCGCGATCGGATACTGCTTCGCGGCGAGGAACTTGGCGATGCGGTTCGCGGTGGAAGCGGTGTCGTCACCGCCCACGGTCACCAGGAGCTTGATGTTGTTGTCCTGGAACAGGCCCAGGTTGAAGTTCTCCTCGAAATCCTTGTCGGTGGGCTTGAAACGGCTCATCTGCAGGTAGCTGCCGCCCCGGTTGAAGTAGGCGTCCGCCTTGAAGAAGTCGATGTCCTCGGTGCGCGGGTTCTGGCTGAAAAGGCCGCTGTAACCGCCGTGCAGGCCGATGACACGGTAACCGTTGGAAAGGAAAGTCTTCGCGACAGACATGACGACAGTGTTCATACCCGGAGCCGGGCCGCCTCCGCAGAGGATGATGATGGAATCTTTCATTGTACTATAGAGTTAATTCGTTGTTTCGTTTCAACCTACAAATTTAAGGATTTTTAATTACAAATCCTCTTTTCTGCGGTATTTGATGATGCCCAGGTACGACAGCAGCACGATGTTCATCATCAGCGAGTAAAGGATGGCGGGAATGGCCATTTCCTCGTTGGCGAAGATCAGCGGGCTGGAGGCGATGGAAATGGCCTGCGCAGCGTTCTGCATGCCCACTTCGATGACGACGGTCCGGCGCTGCTGCACGCTGTTTCGGACCAGGCGGGAAAGCAGCGAGGACAGGCTGGTCGCCAGAAGGATGAGGGCCGTCACGCAGAGGCCCAGGATGCCGATGTTGTCCAGGATGGTGTGCCGGTGCTGGATGTAGAAGACGGTGATCAGGACCAGCAGCAGCGGGAAAGCCAGTTTGGTCAGGACCTTGTCGACCTTCTCCGCTGTCTTGGGCCAGGCATAGTGCATGCCGATGCCCAGGAGCACCGGAAGCAGCATCAGAACCAGGTTCTGCTTGATGAGGTTGCCGACCGGCAGGGTGATGCCGACGCTCTCCCCCACCAGGCGGGTCGCCCAGCTCATGATGAAAGGGATGGTGAACAGCGTGATGACGCTGCTCAGCGCGGTGAGGGTCACGGACAGGGCGACGTCTCCGCCCGCCAGTTTCGAAAAGACGTTGGAGGAGCTGCCGCCCGGGCAGCAGGCGATGAGCACCAGGCCGATGAAGAACACCGGCGGCAGGTGGAAGAGCCGCGCCAGGCCGAGGGCGATCAGGGGAAGGAATATCAGCTGGCCGACGAGGGCGACGGCGATAGGCCACGGGTGGCGGAAGACCTTCCCGAAGTCCTCGAACCGGAGCGCCAGGCCCAGGTCGAACATCAGAAGGGTCAGGATGGGGAGGACAATCCAGATGGTGTTCATTTGTCTTTTTCGTAGAAATATTTCCAGAGCGGGGCGGCCATGAGGGCCTGGAGGATCTGATTCTCGGTGAGCAGTTCGCGGACTTCGTCCTGGCTGAGCAGGTATACGTCGATGTCCTCGGTTGCATCCAGGTGCTGGCCGGAGACTTTCTCCACGCCGACGGCCAGGAAACTGTGGGCCAGGTTCGTGGAGGTGGCGGGGTTCGGGGACAGCGTCATCCATTCCTGCCACTCCCCTCCAGCATAGCCGGTTTCTTCCTGAAGTTCGCGCCTGGCGGCCTCCAAGGGCGTTTCGCCCGCTTCGATCACCCCGCAGGGCAGTTCAAAGCAGGTCTTCCCGAGGGCGTGCCGATATTGCCGTTCCATGACGATCTGACCGTCCTTGGTGATGGCGATGATGTTCACCCAGTCGGGATATTCCAGTACGTAGTATTCGTGATTGATGCGTCCGTCCGGCAGTTCAGCCACATCTCTGCGGGCGGTGAGCCAGGGCCGCTTGATGAGGTACTCGCTGCTGAGTACCCTCCATTTCTTTTCTTCGTTGATCGTGTTCTTCATGGATGAGCTTTTCGATCTGGAGCGCAAAGGTACTGCCTTTTTGCCTCTCCTCCAAACATTAATTTCTCCTAAAACCATTAGGAGAATCGGTTTTTTTTGCTATATTTGCTATTTGAAAGAACTATTCAAAGAACAAGGTATGAAACAGAGATTAACGGCAAGAGAGGAGATGCTCATGAACATCTTCTGGACGCACGGAAGCCTTTTTATCCGTGATTTGGTGAGTCATATTCCGGACCCCAAGCCCCACTACAACACGGTGGCGACGCTGGTTAAGTTCCTGGAAGAGAAGGGATTCCTGGAAAGGGAGCCCATTGCTAACTCGT
>JAEEGJ010009123.1_pt1 | contig 26807 bp, 23 predicted proteins | sample 8958761 | NCBI WGS metagenome assembly JAEEGJ01 (sample SAMN16246546, study PRJNA631951) | gut metagenome | biome: gut microbiome; feature: rumen; material: RS-attached | host: Bos | place: Iran: Karaj | collected 2018-10 | reverse complement strand
GGCGTCGCGGCCGATAAAAGTGGGCGAAGTGGTTGAAGTGAAGAAGAACCCCGTGGTTTACCGATACAAGATTTTGGGCATTCCCAAGTCGCGAGTGTCGGCAAAACTTGTGCCCGAGTATCTCGAAGACCTGACGCCCGAGCAGGAAATCCTGAAAATCGACCTTATGCGCGCCGATATCAACGGCCGCCGCGACCCAGGAACAGGCCGCCCCACCAAGCGCGACCGCCGTATGCTCGACATTTGGATGAACGGGGAGTGATTATCTCACATAAACAATATCCACTATTGAGAAATATCTACGGAATCTTGAATATCACTATTTGAGAGGCATCTTGAACAAACGCATACAAAATAATAGAATATGCATAAATTTATTGTGATTTTGAGTGTGTTATTAAACACCAGTTTAATGGACACCAAAAAAGAAACTTTGTTGGAGATAGCCTTTCAAGATTTTTTTAGAGAAGACACTGTAAGTTTAAATATTGAGGATTGCAATGTCTTTAGAAATATAGTTGTTACGAGTGATGAAATATTAGGTATAACAGATATTTGTGTTCAAATCATAAAAGAGGTGTCTGATACAGTTTTAATTTAATATCAAGATAATGAAGAAATTTGCCATTATAAATCAGACAAAACAATGCAAATGTCTGTGGTTTTAAATGGACAGAAATTTGATTTTGATATAACTCCATCAAAGGGCAAGTACATAGGTTTCGGGAAAAATAATGATGGTAGTTTAGATATGATACAATCCAAAGACCCATTTGAATACGAATAAACGTTTCTAAAAAATATATCATTTCCCAGGTTGAACGGGGTGTGATTATCTCACATAAACAATATTAAAACAAGGAATAAATGATGCGATTAATTAATATTGTGTAGCAATGGTTACGCTCATTGTCGGTTTATGCATTTTGTTTTACTACTATCCGCGCCACGTCTCTTTTGAATTAGCAAAAGAAATTCTAAAGCCAAGCAAAGAATTTGATAATTCTCAATTTGTTGGTTTTGAATATGTTGACAGTAAAGACAGATTGCTGTATTGGTTAGTAGAGCATTACAAACAATTCTATCCTGATGGACAATTGTATAATTCAAATTTCGTGGAAAATCTCGGCAATGAACTTGATTTTCGGAAGTTCGATTATATTATCACATATCAAAAACAATTAAAAGAGTTAAGGCATTCTCCATATCTTACTAAAGCGAAAGATGATTTGTATTTTGATAAAAAAACGCCTTTAATACCTACTTGGGATAGTGTTATAACCAACAAAGTTTATCTATATCGAATAAAGAAAAACAATAAGTATCGGTCGCCTGGCCCCTGATTTCGGGGTGACAATATGGATATATATCAAATTAAACACACCTTGCCGACAGCAAATGCTCGACATTTGGATGAATGGCGACGAATGACGCTATTGCAAACGAAAACTGAAAACGCAAACACAAACCAAGACGGAAAACGCAGACATTTCTTATTTTTGCAAAAAATACGAAAGAAGATGATTTTAAGAATATGCGTTGCGGTTGCTTTGATTTTCAGTGTATTATCATCAGCAGCTGCGCCAAACGCCCCAAAATTCAAAGAGTTGTTTGCCAAATATGAGGAGTGCTACGATGCAAATGACTATCACGGTTCGGTAAAATATCTTGAGGAGGCTCTGCCATACATTCATCCAGACTCAATAATTTGGTTTTCAGATGCATATAACGGTCTTTCGTACGCTTATTATGATTTGGGACAGTATGACAAAGCCATTGCTTACGGCAACCGCTCGCTGGAGTGCGATTTGCAGATTGGCGATTCAACGCGAATATCAACATCGTTCAACCTGTTGGCGGTGCTTTTTGCCCATCAGCGGCGCTTCGACGAGGCCGAGCGTTATATGCACGACGCCATAGCTTACGTGCCGCAGGCCAATACGCGGATGCGGGCGGGCCGCTATGCCGTTTTGGGCGAGATTCTGTCGGCAGTCGGCAAAAACGACGAGGCCGTTGGTTACATCAGGAAGGCCTACACGCTCGACTCCACCGACAACCGGACCGACAAAATGCCTGTGCGCCTCTCGCAGCTTGGCACGGTTTATCTGAGTCAGAAGGATTATGCAAAAGCGGAAGTCACTTTGGCGCGGGCTACTGAAGGACTGCGTGCCATTGGAAACAATTACAGTCTGTGTATCAATCTGATGGTGCAAACGAAAAACTATATTGCGCTTGGTCGCAAAGCCGAAGCAGAAAAGGCGGCAACCGAATGTCTCGCCTTGAGCACGCAGCTCGACAAGCGCAAAACCAAGCTCGACGCACTGCGTCTTCTTGCCGAGTTGCGCCAGAGTCCGGAACTTTACGAGCAGGCTCTCAAGCTCAACGATTCACTCTACAATGAGCAGATAAGTGAGCAAATTGCTGATTTTGAGGCGCGTTATGCCACTGCCGAGAAAGAGAAGGAGGCCGCCCAGCTGCAGGTTGTTGTCAATCGCCAGCGTTACGCGCTGATTGTGTTTGTGTTAGTTTTTGCAGCTTTGTTGGTTGGCACTGTTTTGGTGCATTTCGCCCGCCGTATGCGCCGCGACATTGAACACACCGAGAAGGTGGCGCGTGAGCTGTTTGTGAGTCACTCCAAGCAGAATGCAGTTTCGGTTAAACCGGCAATCGACGCTCAAGAGCCTGAAAATGAAAGCGATGCCCGTATTCGCGAAAGCGAGAACCAAAACAACGAGGCCGAGAAAAATACGCCAGAATCGATTGAAAATCAGGTAACTGCTGCGCAGGAGCCAGCGGTTGACAGCGATGAAATCCAGCTCTCGCCGCGCGAGGTTGATATTGTCAAGGCTTGCTGCCAGGGCAAGCTGAGCAAGGAAATTGCCGATGAGTTCGGCATCAGCAAAAAAACCGTCGATAACCACAAGTCGGCCATCTACCAGAAACTCGGCATCTGCAACAACACCGAGTTGATTCTGTATGCCGTGAAACACGGAATTGCCAAGTTGTGATTTGAGCATCCATCGAGGGCGTTAGGCATTATTTTAGGCTTACAACATCCAACATCCAACACCCAACACCTAACACTTAACACCCAATACCCAACACCATTATATAGGTACAAATACCTAATAAAATTTCCCGCTGATATTCAGTCTTTTGCGCCCGGATAGGTATAATTACCTATTGACGAAACTGTGTCTTGAATGGTATAATTGCATCGGTTTTTCAAGCGAAACCATCGATTATGAACCAAATTCAAAACGCAGAAATGAACAGAAATCTCACCGAACGTGAAATGCAGGTCGCTATGGCGTGCTGCAAAGGAAAGTCATCGCGGATTATTGCCGACGAGCTGGGCTTGAGCAAGCGCACAGTTGATTCGCACAAGACGAACATCTACCGCAAGCTCGGTATCAACAACAACATTGCATTGATTCACAAATTGTTTAACATAAAATAATTTTCCAATGAGAAAAAGGATTATTCTACTTGTGGCCTCTGTGGCGCTGCTTGGCGCGAAAGCGGAGGCCCAGACCGCCGTTGCGGCGGCAGGCGGTGAGGCCGGAACAGTGAGCTTCACCGTTGGCCAGACATTTGTTGCTCCGGCCTCGAATGATGCCGGCAGCATTGCCCCGGGCGTGCAGCAGGCCTACAGCATTACCATTATTGATGGTATTGAGAACACGCAAATCACCCTTGAGGCCGCGGTTTACCCCAATCCCGTGACCGACCGTCTCACTCTGCGTGTCGATAACCTTGAGAGCGCGGCCCTGCGCTTCACGCTCACCGACAACAATGGCCGCACCATTGCTGCCGACAACATTGCCGGCGCGCAAACATCAATTGAGATGGGGCACCTTGCACAAGGCGCTTATTTTCTGCGTGTTGACGATGGCGAAACAGTGTTGCGAACATTCAAAATCGTGAAAAAATAATGATAGGGCATTTGCTCACGATTCAGGTGGAGACGCAGCACGCGCCATCGCCGCGGCGAAACCAACAAAAAAACATCTAATATTTTATCAATGACTAATTTAATAATTAACGAAATGAGAAAAATCACATCTCTTGTTGCCGCTTTGTTACTATCGGTGGCAACATTCGCACAAGCCCCGCAGGGCTTTAGTTATCAGGCTGTTGTGCGTGACGCGCAGAACGCCATAGTTGCTAACCAGACGGTTGATGTCACCCTCACCATCACGGCCGAGATTGATGGTGAGGCGGTTCAGACCTATGCTGAGAAACACTCTGTAACCACCAACGCCAACGGCCTTTTCACGATTGTTGTAGGTCAGGGCGAGAGCAAGCAGAAACTGTCTGATATTAAATGGAATATGCCGAACGCAATCTACAATATGCGCACCGAGACCGCATACGGCACCGCCACAACGCAGCTCCTGAGCGTGCCGTTCGCACTCTATGCCGAGCAGGCTGGCGAACTCGACTATCAGAAATTGGCCAAAACCTTGACCAGCGACGAGGTGCAGGCCGTTTTGGGCTATGTGAAAGCCAATGATTTGGCCGATTATGCCAAGAAGTCGGATATTCCGGCGGCAGCCGATTTGAGCGGTTTTGCCAAAACCGACACTCTTGGGTCGTATGCGCTCAACAGCACTCTTGCCGACTACGCCAAAACCACCGACGTTGCCAATGGCTATGTCACCAAGGAGACTTTCGAGAATTATGTTTTGAGCGGCGGCGACGCCGAATCGGTTGACCTCACCGTTTATGCCAAAACCGCTGACGTTGAGGCCGCTTACGCCAAAACTGCTGACGTTGAGGCTGCCTACGCCAAGAAAACCGACATTCCGGCCGCAGTCAATTACGATAATTTTGTTACGAAACGCTATCTGACAGATTCTGCGAACTTTATCACCGAGCACCAAAGCCTTGCCGGCTACGCGCGAATTGCTGATATTGACTCAACATTTGCCCGTAAGTCGGATATTCCGGCCGCAGCCGATTTGAGCTCTTATGCCAAAACTGCCGATGTTGCAGCGGGTTATGTCAGCAAGGAGACTTTCGACAACTATGTTTTGAGCGGCGGTCAAGCCGATTCGGTTGACCTCACCGTTTATGCCAAAACCGCCGATGTTGAGGCCGCATACGCCACAAAAGCGGAATTGAGCGCCAAGGCCGACGCGGCATCGCTTGCCACCGTCGCCACAAGCGGAAGCTACAACGATTTGACCAACAAACCTGCAATTCCGACAGTTCCAACCAATGTGAGCGCCTTCACCAACGATGCCAACTATCTCACCGAGCACCAGTCGCTGGCCGATTACGCCAAAACTGCCGATGTTGCTGCAAGTTATGTTACTAAAGAGGAGTTTGATAATTATGTTCTGAGTGGCGGTCAAGCCGATTCGGTTGACCTCACCATTTACGCAAAAACTGCCGACGTTGAGGCCGCATACGCCACAAAAGCGGAATTGAGTGCCAAAGCCGACGCGGCATCGCTTGCCACCGTCGCCACAAGCGGAAGCTACAACGATTTGACCAACAAACCGACTATTCCGACAGTTCCAACCAATGTGAGCGCCTTCACCAATGATGCTGGCTATCTGACGGCAACTGATGTCGCCAACAATGCAGGAATGGTGAATAAACTGGATAAAGTTGTGAAAGAAAACTTTGGTAATGAACTTGCCCTGTCCAATAGCGATGTTGTTGATTTGGGACTTTCGAGCGGCAACCTTTGGGCCTCTTGCAATCTTGGCGCTGACTCGCCAGAAGAGATAGGCGGCTTTTATTCTTGGGGTGAAACCACAACAAAAGATGTTTACACTTGGGCTACGTATCGGTACGGCGATACGCTAACAGCTATCAGCAAATATTGCAGTGTGGCCGCCTATGGCAACAATGGCTTCACCGATGCGCTGACTGCACTTGAGGCCGATGACGATGCTGCTACCGCTAACTTGGGCAGAGGTTGGAATATGCCTACTATTGCCGAATGGGAGGAACTCTACAACCAATGCTATTGGGAACAGACAGCCGACTACAACAATACAGGCAAAGGCGGTTATATCGTTTACAAATCTATCAACAAAACTTTGGACAAGCAGCAAACCAAAGGTTCCGACCATACATACTCAATTGCCACCGACGCACATATCTTCATTCCTTTAACGGGATACATACAAGATAATGATATGCGTCTTATCGCTGAAAATGACCATTTGTCAGCGTATTGGTCAGCCACACTTGACCGCCAATGTCCGTGTTATGCTCGTTGTGTCAGATTATGGCCTGGTACGGAAATTACGACCGATGCGGGAAATTCTTTTAGACGTGCTTATGCGGCATCTGTCCGTCCAATCCGCCGCGCTGACGCTTCGGTGCTTAGCAATTACGCCACAGTGGCACAACTGCAAGCTCAAGTGGCCGCTTTGCAAGAAAGTATGGCTCAGCTGACACAAAACGCCAATGCTATTGGTGATATGCCTATGGCAACCGTAAATGTGACAGTAACAACAGAAGACGATGTGGTGGCAACCGTATCATTCCTTGGCCGAGAGCTGACGTCTGGCACCACAGGCTTCAGAATACCGGCCTATAGCCCTGTGTTCCTGTCTGTTTCTTTGTCGAAATATAGTGATGGTAATAGAAAATATAGTTATACGGTGAAAATAAATGGCAAACCTTTTGACCCAGTGACGGGGTATTATTACGCCATTTATCCTTCTAACCCACAAAACCTTAAAATAGTAGGTGTAATGGGCACACCAACCCCTGAAGAGATACTATCAGGTGACTACTATGGTACTTTTTCAGGAAGTAATTTGAGAGTAGTTAAAACCCCTATCTATAAAACTGGTTCTGGGAAAAGTTTAGACATTCCCGCACATTGGTTTGAAAATGATTTTAGTGCAGGTCACGCCCCAGTGGTTACTGATGCCGAGCGCAATATGGTGAACCAAGTGGTAGGTCCGTTCCCGAATGCTGTGAATACTATCGAAATCACAGTTAGCCACAGAGATATTTACAACTAACAAATACAATTTGTTAGCAGATTTTCCCCCTGCCGTGCGAGTGAAAGTGCGGCGGGGGATTTTGTTTTGTAGAGAACGTTAGTGGACGAACGATTAACCACATTTCACCTCTGGGTGCGATTGTTAACATTTCGGCTGGGGGCGTAAAAAGAATAGTCGATTATCATTCCGCCATCGAACGCTCTAAGGTCTTAAAAATCATTCCTCCTCCGCAAACATCGGGTCCCAGGCGGGCAGACGTACCGGTTTCTGTTTCAAAACGTTGAGGATTTCCTGCGAGCAGTATTTTCGGTTCACCACCACGCGGAACATATATTCGCAGAACCATTCGTCGGTCATAATCAGGTGCCCCTGCTGGCCGTAGCTGGCTCCCCAGCTGTTCTGAACTTTCCATTTCACGGGCTTTCCGTCAGCGTTGAGGTCAACCGCCACAAGCGTCATTGCGTGGCTCGAGCCGCTGTCGAAAGTCAGTATGCGCTGGCGCTTGTCCATTGCGAAAGTGGTGCCCAGAAGGCTGCCGTAGTCATAGTTGTTCAGGTCCAGAATGCCGTTTTTGCGGTTGAGGCATTTGGCCACGTCGCAGCTGAAATACATTGCCGCGCTGTCCTTGAGGCTTGCAATGGCGGCTTGTTTCAGGTCGTCGATGTCAAGGTTCACGTAGAGCCAGTTGTGGCCGTCGTAGAGGTGGCGGTCGCAGTCAATCTCGTAAACCTGGTTGTACGGGCGGCTGGGGAAGGATTGTTGATTTATGGAGTTTTTCCTTTAGAACTCCCCTTCCCAAACAAAACAGTTCTCAAATTTCAATGTGCTGGTGTCGGGGTTGTTGGCAAATAATCCGTAGATGGCCGAGCCGCTGCCCGACATTGACGCATAGGCCGCACCGGCGTTGTAGAGCGCCGCTTTAATGTCGGTCAGAATGGGGAACATTTCGAAAATCGGAGCCTCAAAATCGTTCACCATCTTGCCGCGCCACTCTTCTGGCTTACAGCCAATCAGGTCGGTGATGGGCTTTTCGGGCTTGTGAGGAGTGAGCAGTTTGTAGGCTTGCGCCGTGTTCACGTGCACATCGGGCTTCACAATCACAATCGAGTAGCCTTTCAGATTTATGTCCACCGGTTTGAGAATTTCGCCGCGCCCGGAGGCAAAGGCCGGTTTGTTCTGCACAAAAAGTGCGCAGTCGCTGCCGAGCATTGCGGCGTAGCGTTGCATCGCGTCCACGCTCAGTTTGAGGTCGAACATTTTGTTGAGGGCCGTGATGGTGAAGGCGCAGTCGGCCGAGCCGCCGCCCAGTCCGGCACCCATTGGAATCTGTTTTTTGAGCACGGCGCGCACCGGCGGCAGGCTGTAGTCGGCGTTGATGAGGTGGTAGGCGCGGCTCACAAGGTTGGAGTCGAGCGAGCCTCCGATGGGCAGGCCGTCAATCACCAATTCGAACTTTTTTGCACCGTGTCGTTTGTTCTCTGTTAATTTCAATTCATCGGTCAAGCCGAACGGAACCATCAGACTTTCAAGGTTATGGAAGCCGTCGGGGCGGCGTTCGACAATGTTCAAACCGATGTTAATTTTTGCATTCGGGCAGACTATCATATTCTGTGTCAGTTTTCTTTGTTTTTGTTTATAAATATAGCCAATAATTTTAGTGAGCAAACGTGTGTCCGCCTAATTTTGCGATGTCGAAAAAAAATAATTGAAATGGCAAAGAAATTCACACCGACGAAAGTCGAACCAACCGAGAGCTTGTTTGCGGGAACCGGAAAGGTGCCGCCGCAGGCCATCGAATTTGAGGAATCGGTTTTGGGCGCGCTGATGCTTGAAAAGGACGCAATTCTGCAAGTGACTGAAATACTGAAAGCTCAGTATTTTTACAAGGAGGAGCACGGCAAAATCTACACGGCTATCGAAAAGTTAGTCTCGAAGAACACCCCAATCGACATCAACACCGTGTCGCAGCAGCTCAAAATCGACAAGCAGCTCGACGAGGTTGGCGGCCTGTCGTACCTTGTTTATCTGACCAACCGCATCGCCTCTACGGCGCACATTGAGTACCACGCCCGCATTATTGCGCAGAAATACACGCAACGCGAGCTCATCCGCATTGGCGCCGAAATGCAAAAACGTGGTTTTGAGGATGTTGAGGACGTGGCCGTGATGCTCGACGAGGCCGAACGCAGCCTTTTTGAACTGACCGACGGCAACATAAAAAAAGAGGTTGAGAGTATGCAGCAGGTGCTGCGCGACGCTTATAATCAACTGATTGAGGCGTCGAACCGCGACGACGGCCTTTGCGGTGTGCCGAGCGGCTTTGAGGCTCTCGACCGCCTGACGCTGGGCTGGCAGAAATCCGATTTGATAATCATCGCCGCCCGTCCGGCAATGGGCAAGACGGCCTTTGTGCTCTCAATGGCCAAGAATATGGCTGTGGACCGCAACATTCCGGTGGCCGTTTTCTCGCTTGAGATGTCGTCGGTGCAGCTTGTCAACCGTGTCATCAGCAGCACAGCTGAGATTCCAAGCTCGACTTTGAAAACCGGTAAACTTACTGACGCCCAATGGGATACGCTTAACGGCAAACTGCACGCACTTGAGAGCGCGCCAATGTATATCGACGATACTCCGGCACTGTCAATCAACGAGTTCCGCTCGAAAATCCGCCGGCTGATTTCGACACACCACATAAAAATTGCCATTGTCGATTACCTTCAGCTGATGACGGCCGGCGGCACCCCGCAGAGCCGTGAGCAGGAGGTGAGCACCATCTCGCGCTCGCTCAAGGCGATAGCCAAGGAGGCGGGCATCCCAATCATCGCGCTCAGCCAGCTCAGCCGAAACGTGGTGCAGCGTGGCGGAAATATGCGTCCGCAGCTGTCCGACTTGCGTGAATCGGGTGCCATTGAGCAGGACGCCGATATGGTAATCTTTATTCATAGGCCTGAATATTACGGACTTAAAGTCGACGAGGAGGGCAATTCGCTCATCGGCCTGGCCGAGATTATTGTGGCCAAACACCGTAACGGTGCGGTTGACGATGTGCGCCTGCAGTTCAAGAGTGAGTTCACGCAATTCTGCGACCCCGAAACGCTTGGCCAGATTCAGGCTCAGACTTTCCGGTCGAAAATGAACGATGACGCATCCGAAACATCGGCAACAGCCGGAGCCGGCATTACTCCCGACACGAGCTTCGACGCACCGGCCTTCACGCCGCAGATGCCGGGGTCCGATATGTCGCCCGTCAATGTTGTACCATTTTAATGTTCCGCAGTGCTGAAGTTTTGGCGCAAAATATTGATTGTCAGCCTTGCGGCAATGATGGGGCAGGAGGCCTCGGCGCTCAGTCTGCTCGTGCCGATGGACGAGGCGCAGACCAACCATCTGAAGGCCTACGGCATTGCCTATTGGGTGCTGGAAAACCAACTAAGTGCGCAGTGGCTGCTCAATTATCGCGGTGGCAGTTTTCTGTTGCCATACAGTAAAGCCATTGAGACAGAGTGCGTTATCCGCAATGTCAGTTTCGAGGTCCTGGCCGATGCCAAAGCTGCCGCCATATTGGGTGAGATTGGCCGCGAGGATGTGAATATGGACGCTCTGAAGCTTGAGAAGGCACCGAAAATTGCCGTCTATTCGCCCAAAGACAAACTGCCGTGGGACGATGCCGTGACAATGGTTCTAACCTACGCCGAAATCCCGTACACGGTAATCTACGACGAGGAGATTGTCGGTGGCGAGCTGGCCAAATACGACTGGCTGCACCTTCACCACGAGGATTTTACGGGGCAGTACGGCAAGTTCTACGCTGCCTACAAAAACACCGGATGGTACACAAGTCAGGTGCATAACGCCGAGGCCGATGCGCGCAAATTGGGCTTCAGCAAGGTGTCGAAGCTCAAGCTCTATGTGGCGCAGACCATCAAGCAGTATGTGGCCAACGGCGGATTCTTGTTTGCAATGTGCTCGGCCACAGATTCTTACGATGTTGCTCTGGCTGCCGCCGAAACCGACATCTGCGATGTGATGTACGACGGCGACGGTATGGACCCCAACGCCCAATCGAAGCTCAACTTCGGCAATACCTTTGCTTTCCAGAACTTCACGCTCGAGCGCAACCCGCTCATCTACGAGTATTCTGATATTGATGTAACCTCAACGCGCCACGTGGCCCGCGAGGACGATTATTTCGCGCTGTTTGAGTTCTCGGCCAAGTGGGACCCCGTGCCAACAATGCTCTGCCAGAACCATGAGAACACCATCCGTGGCTTTATGGGGCAGACCACAGCCTACAATGCCAAGTTGCTGAAACCTAACGTTTTGGTGATGGGGGAGAACAAGGCGGCGGGCGAGGTGCGCTACATTCACGGTGAGTTCGGCCAAGGCACCTGGACATTCTATGGTGGCCACGACCCCGAAGATTATCAGCACTTTGTGGGTGACAAGCCGACAAAACTCGAGATGTATCCAAACTCGCCCGGCTATCGGCTAATATTGAATAATGTGCTGTTTCCTGCCGCAAAAAAGAAAAAGCAGAAAACGTGATAAAACACAGAGGACACAAAGAAAATAGAGGGCACAGAGAATATTTCACTCTGTGCCCTCTATTTTTCCACTTAAACTCTGTGTTCTCTTTCTGCCTCTGCGCTCTCAGTGTTTCTAAAACCTAAATCCAAACGTCATTGCCAAAGCACCGTTTTTAGTCTTGATGTCGGCGCCGCAATAGTCATATTTATATAGGTATGCGGTGTGCTTGCGCGATGCCAGGCTGTAGCCCATATCGAACGAGAAGTGCTGTGTGCGGTAGCCCAATCCGAGGCTGAACACCTTGCGGCTTGCCGAACTGTTAACCTCGCCGCTCTTGTAGGGGCTGCCGTAGAAGCCGAGGCCACCGCGTGCAACCACAGGCCCGAATGTCATTTCGCCACCCAGACGCACGTTCACCGTGGTGCGGTAGATGTCCGAAATGCGGTCGTTTAGGTCGGCGAATTCGTTGCCAATATATTCATCATCATCATCGAGGTTTGTGGCCGAGTAGTTCACAATATCGCAGTCGATGTCAATCATTCCGCGTCCGGGTGCCACAAACGCAAGGCTGCCGGTGAACCTCGACGGAAGTGTCAGGTTCCAGTCCATATAGCCGCTAGATTTGGCAGAGTTGTTGGCTGTATAGTAGTCTGTGCCGTCGTCATTCGGAGTCCAGTTCACCACGTTCGCATCCACCCGCGAGCCGTAGTCGTCGGTCAGCTTCAGTAAGGTGGGCGTTTGGAACGAAGCGCCGAACCGCACGTAGTCGTTCAGCCAGCCAATCACGCCAAGTTTCATATTAACACCGCCGCCTGATGTTATAGACTCATGAGTGAAACTGAAATCGATGAGATCAATATCATCGAAATCGGGCTTCTCGAAGTAATCCAGCATTCGCTTGTAGTTGACGCGTACAATGTTCAGCGAGCCGCCTAAATAGTATTTGTCGTTGATGTTGAAGCCCAAAGCGAAGCAATACTCGCCCATACTGCCCGATGAGGTAACCGATTCGCATTGGTCGGATCCGTACTGGCCAACCCACTCGTAGTCGTTATAGTATTTTCGGTCAACCGAGTCGAATATGAATAGGGACGATTCGGAGAATACTGTTCCTTTTCGCACGTCGGCGTTGAATTCGTCAACCTCTTTGTCCAACATCGAGCCCACGGCGTTGTAGCCTTTTGCCACGTATTCGCCCGCAAAGTTGGCTGTCCGGTTGTAGTAGATGCCTATATTGAACGACACAAGTCCCATATCGGCATCAGCCGGAAACGCCGACACAAGGCCCACGTTGGCGAATCTGAAGTCGGTTGTGGAGGTTGTGGCCGAAGGGTTGGTCTGTTTGGTCTTGCTGTTGTCGGTGTACCACATCTCAGCCTCCGATTTTTCGGTGTTCCACATCGGAGTGAACGAAAATTGGTTGTTGCGATAAACGCCCAAGCCGGCCGGGTTGATGCTGATGGCCGACATATCGCCGCCGATGGCGCCCATTGCGCCGCCCATCGAGATGAATTTGGCTGTGCCCATTGGTACTATGTTCGAGTAGCGGATGGCGTCGTCTTCGTTCTGCGCCATTGCCACTGTTGCAGAAATGGCAAATGCCAATGTTGCTAATATCTTGTTTTTCATCGTCTTGCTGTTTTAAGTTTGATAATTTGATTATCTGCGTCCGCGGCTACCGCCCGAAGAACCGCTACTACGGCTGCCACCACCGCTGCTGCTACTACGGCTGCCGCCGCCGCTGTAGCTGCCCGAGCTTCGGCTTCCGCCACTGCTGTAACTGCTTGAGCTTCGGCTCCCACTGCTTGAGCCGCTGCTATAACTGCTTGAGCTTCGGCTTCCGCTGCTTGAGCCACTGCTGTAACTGCTTGAGCTTCGACTTCCGCTGTTGTAGCTGCTGCTACGTGTCGATGAAGACGAGCTGCTTCGTTGCGGTGTGGCCGACTGGCTTCGTGTCGATGTTGAGCGGGTGGTTGTGCTGCTGCTCGATTTTGTCGGCTGGTTGCTGCTGCTCTTTGTTGTTGTCGTTGTTGAGCTGCTGCGAGTTGCGGTGCTGGTCTGGCCGTTGCGAATCTCGTTCTTAGGCCGCGAGTTCACCTGGCTTTGGATTGTGGTGCCGCTGCGGTTGCTGCCCAAAGAGCGTGTGGCTGCAGGCTGGTTTTGTATCGGGGCGTTGCTCCGGGTGCCGGCCTGTCTCTCGGTTGGGCGAGTGGCTGCCGCTGCCTGATTGCTGCCGTTCTGTGCGTCGCCAGGTCGCACAGTGCGTCCGCGGCTCATTGAGCTGCCCGGGCGTGTGCCGCCGTTAACAGCTGCGGCTGACCGTGATGAGCCGCCGTGGCTGACGACTCCGCTACTGCTTGCGGGCCGTTCGCTTGCCACACCGCTTGCCGATGTGCGGCGGCGTCCATAGGTGTAGCTGTGGTTGTTATGGTCGTAGCGGTCGCGGTCGTCGTGGTGCGCCACATCGTGGTGATGGTGGTGCGGGCGATGACGGTGATAGGCATAAGACGGGTAGTAGTGATAGTACCACGGGTCGTAATAGCTGTAGTAATAACGGCCATAGTATCCGTAATATCCGTAGTAATAGTCCCAATACGCGTAGTGGCGGTAAGGCGAGTACCAATAGTAGTCGTAATCGTACCAATACGGGCCGTAGTGCCATCCGAAGCGCCAACTCCAGTTGTCGTAACCATATCCGTAGTAATAGTTTACGGTGATTGGCGCAACTTCAACTTCGTCTTCGCCATCGGCAAAATACTTTCCGTTGTAGTTGTCGCTGAAACGCTGCAGACGGCGCTCATATTCGCCCGGCTCAACATCGTCATCAATAACATTACTGTCAGCGTAAGCTGTTGTGTCATAATCGGTTTTGGCAGCAGCGCTCAAAAAGTTGTCAGCGTTGTTGTCGGGCGCGGCGTATGTCGTTTCGCGCACATCGGTTTTGGGGTTATAATACACGTCGTCGTAGTAGTAACCACTCAATCCGGCCATTGAACCACACGATGTTAGCGCTATCGCACCAGCCACCGTCAACATTAAAGTCAGATTTTTCATAGTTGTAATATTTTGCGTTTATAACTCGTTTCTAATCTTTCCTAAAATTCGCTTATTTTGCGCCTTGTTTTATAACGACGAAAAAGCGTAAATAATGTTTCAAAAATATCAAATAATTAAGAGATGGGCAAATTTTTAACATCAAGAAGCGAGAATTACTCGCAATGGTACAACGAGTTGGTTGTGAAAGCCGACTTGGCCGAGAACTCAGCCGTGCGTGGCTGTATGGTGATAAAACCTTATGGATATGCAATTTGGGAGAAGATGCACGATGCTTTGGACAAGATGTTCAAGGAGACAGGGCACGTGAACGCATATTTTCCGCTATTTATTCCGAAATCGTTCCTTAGCCGTGAGGCCGACCACGTTGAGGGCTTTGCCAAGGAGTGCGCCGTGGTTACCCACTACCGCCTGAAAACCAATCCCGACGGCTCAGGCGTGATTGTTGACCCTGAGGCAAAACTCGAGGAGGAGCTGATTGTCCGCCCAACTTCGGAGACTATAATCTGGAGCACATATAAAAACTGGATTCAGTCGTACCGCGACCTGCCGATTTTGTGCAACCAATGGGCAAACGTTGTCCGCTGGGAGATGCGCACGCGTCTGTTCCTTCGCACAGCCGAATTCCTTTGGCAGGAAGGCCACACAGCCCACGCCACCAAAGAGGAGGCAGAGGTTGAGGCTCGCAAAATGCTCGATGTTTATGCCAAGTTTGCCGAAGAGTTTATGGCCGTGCCTGTCATCAAGGGTGTAAAGACGGCAAACGAACGTTTCGCAGGCGCTCTCGACACCTACTGCATCGAGGCGCTGATGCAGGATGGCAAGGCTCTGCAAGCCGGTACATCGCACTTCCTGGGACAGAATTTCGCGAAAGCGTTCGATGTGAAATTCCTGAACAAAGAGGGCAAGCAGGAGTTGGTTTGGGCCACAAGCTGGGGCGTTTCAACACGACTGATGGGCGCGCTCATAATGTCGCATTCCGACGACAACGGCCTTGTTCTGCCGCCGAAACTCGCACCAATTCAGGTAGTTATCGTGCCAATCTTCAAAGGCGACGAGGAGAATGCCAAGATGCGTGAGTTGGGCAACAAGCTCAAAGCCGACCTTGAGGCTAAAGGCCTGTCAGTCAAGTTCGATGACCGCGACACGCAGAAACCGGGCTGGAAGTTTGCTCAGTACGAGCTGCAAGGCGTTCCGGTGCGCATCGCCTTCGGCGCCCGCGACCTTGAGAACGGCACCGTTGAGATTGCCCGCCGCGACACGCTCGAGAAAGAGACCTATCCGGTTGGTCAGGCTGTTGACATCTGCACCAAACTGATGGACGAGATTCAGGCCAACATCTATAAGAAAGCGCTCGATTTCCGCGCCGCCAACATCACCAAAGTCGATACTTGGGAAGAGTTTGAGGCTGCGCTCGCAAAGGGCGGTTTTGTGTCGGCTCACTGGGACGGCACCACCGAAACCGAGGTTGCAATCAAAGAGAAGACAAAGGCCACCATCCGCTGCATTCCGTTGGGCAATCCGCTCGAGGAAGGCAAGTGCATTCTGACTGGCAAGCCGTCGAAGCAGCGTGTGCTGTTTGCGATAGCTTACTAATCGAAGGATTGAAGGATTGAATAACTGAAGGATTGAATGAAGCCTGGCAAGTATTGCCGGGCTTTTTTTGTTTTCAGTTTGCGTTTGTGTTTTTAGTCTGTGTTTCCATAGGTTTCTTCCGGCTCGGCGGCCATTGGCAGCGATTCTTCTTCGGATAGGGCGTAGGAGCGGGGCTTATTATTGATGGCCAGAAAGTTGCGGTTGAGGGCGAGTTCCACTTCCCACATTGTATGCTCGAAGCGTGCGGGCGTGAGCTGACATTCCCAAACCACAATCACCTGCCAGCCGTTCTGCAGTAATATCTGGTAATTCTGCTGGTCGCGCTCGCGGTTGCGGCTGATTTTTGCTTGCCAGAAATCCACATTGCTCTTTGGCATACGGAACTTCGGGCAGTCCGTGTGCCCGTGCCAGAAGCAACCGTTGACAAAGATTGCCGTGCGGTAGCGGCGCAGCACCACATCGGGCTTGCCCGGCACACTCTTAACATTGAGCCTGTAGCGGTAGCCGCGTTGCCACAGCCACTGGCGCACCTTCAGCTCGGGCTTGGTGTTGCGGCTGCGGATATGCGACATACAGCGATGCCGCTGTTCGGGTGTTAATGGGTCGGGCATTTCTATTCGTCGGTTTTGTCTTCGCCTATCAGTTGTTTCAATTCTTTGTCAAAATCCGATTCAAAAAGTCTGTCTTGAACAATCCGGTATTTTTCAAATTCCGATTCGGCAAATTGTTTTGCTTCTTCGGCAGTGATCTTGCCGTTGTCCTGCAACAGTTGACGCTCGTCCATTTCCAAAAAGCGGTCAATATATTTCGACCAATCTTCCATGGTCATTGGAATATGTCGCTTGGCGCGATTTTCGGCCAAATCCAAAAAGGCGTTCACAATTCGTCCCAAATTTTCCAATTCGTTTTTTTCAAGATAGTTTTTGGCAACAGAAACATCGGTTTTTACAATTTTACCATTAGGTGCGTTTTCCCAATGAGTCAGTCCCATATGCTCTTTACTTGCATCTGCACGATTTACAATTAATTCAGCGGCAGTTTGCCCATGAACGGCGTAATGAAGTTTGTTTTGCACTCTTGCGAAGAATTTTCGAGTGGTTGGGGCATCTTTGTTGTAATCGATAGCTGTTGTGTATAGATCGGTAACTTTTTGATACAGTCTTCTTTCGCTTAATCTGATTTCACGGATTTCGGCTAGCAGATGCTCAAAATAGTCTGTTGTCAGAAATGCGCCGTTTTCCATGCGTTTTTTATCAATAACGTAGCCTCGAATGGCAAACTGGCGTAATACAGCTGTGGCCCACTGCCGAAACTGTGTGGCGCGGGTAGAATTGACTCGATAGCCGACAGAAATAACAGCATCGAGATTGTAGAAGTTGGTTAGATAGTTTTTGCCGTCTGCGGCAGTATGTGCGAATTTTGCACATACTGTATCTGCTTGTAACTCACCTTCTTCAAATATGTTTTTCAAATGCTTGGTAACAACTGTTCGGTCTACATCGAACAGAGCTGCTATCGCTTTCTGTGTAAGCCAAAGAGTTTCGTTACGATAGAAAACCTCTACACCATTGGCTTGGCTTTGAGCCTGAAATATCAAGAATTCTGCAGTGCTGTTTCTAATGGTTAATGATTTCTCTTGAACGGGTACATCTTCAGCAAGTTGCCACTCGCAACCACAACCGCGACAGTAGTATTTGTGCTCGTACAAATGAATATCAGTTGATTGGCATTTGGGACAAGTCAGGTTAGTTTTGTTCTTTGACATAAATTTTGAGTTTCTTGAATACCATAATTCTATACGCCAAAGGTACTTATTATTCTCGAAAACTCTGCACAAAGAAAAAACGCCGACACCGGCAATACGGTCAACTGGCCGTTGAATATCCGGCCACAGCGGTTTTCTTTTGTGTTTGTATTAATGCAAAACAAAATGACACTGCAGGAAAAACTCGGGAAGGCTATTGTGCAGCTTCGCAAGCAGCGCGGGCTAGCACAAGAGAAATTCGCCAACGAATCGGAAATCGACCGCCGCTATATGAGCGACATTGAAAACGGCAAGCGCAACATATCAATAGATGTTATTGAACGGCTTGCCAAATGTTTGGGAATCAGCGTGAGCGAATTGTTCTCGATAGCCGAAAACATTGACAGCAACCGCACTCTTGACCAAATCAAAGAGTGGCTCTGCGATATGGGCTACGAAGATACCGTAGTGATGGAAAACCCCGATTACCTTTCTGCTATTGTCGGCGTCAGCGACGACGGCCGCCTGATTTACGATTACGAGAAAATGGTTGAACACCTTATGGCCACCGACGGAATGGACTACGAAGAAGCCAGCGAGTTTATCGATTTCAACACCATTGGCGCGCTGCCCTATATGGGCGAGAAACGGCCGGTGATAATGAATAAGATTGAAGAATAATTATGGCAAGATGCTTATATTCAGACAGTTTTGTCCAATTCATAAAAGCTGATGTAAACGCAGTTGTCGGGCAGTTGCATTGCAATTACCACGGTGATGCCCTTACCACGACCAACGAAGCTTGGAAGGGCGAAGTTGAGCTGTTGCAAACGGTTCTTGCACCTTGGCAAAATGAAGATGCTGAGATTATTTTTGAGTATGACATTCCGCGCCTTGGCAAACGCATAGATGTTGTGCTTCTGCTTCGCGGAATTATTTTTTGCCTTGAGTTCAAAGTTGGGCAAAAAGACGCATTACAGGCCGATGTTGACCAAGTGATGGATTATGCTCTCGACCTGAAAAATTTCCACAAATTCAGCCACGACCGCACAATCGTTCCAATTCTTATTCCAACAAACTATCCTTCAGCAACTTCCGAATTTCAACCGTCAGTCTATAACGACGACATTTACAATCCTTTAATCTCGGGTGCCGATGGTTTGCAAAGCTTGATAAGCAAGGTTTTATTGCGAGAAAATACGCCTTCGGGCACCATTGCTAATTGGGTGATAAGCCCTTACAAGCCAACGCCAACCATTGTTGAAGCAGCCAGAGCGTTATACGAGAATCACTCGGTTGAAGACATTACAAGGCACGAAGCCGACAATGTCTCGACAGATAGAACTATCAATTACATTCTCAGCATTATAGAGCGAAGTAAAAACAGCGGGCAGAAAAGCATTTGCTTTGTGACGGGTGTTCCCGGCGCGGGAAAAACGCTTGTCGGGCTCGATGTGGCTATAAAACAGACGTGTAAGGACAAAGAAAATGGCGCGGTTTATCTGTCAGGCAACGGCCCATTGGTTGCGGTTTTGACAGAAGCTCTTGCGCGTAATAATGTGGAAAAGAGCAAAATGCGTGGCGAGAAAAGAAACAAGTCCGATGCAGAACGCGATGTCAGAAAATTCATTCAGGTAATCCACCGTTATCGCGAGAATATGATTCTCAAAATTAAAAATCCGATAGAAAACGGTGTTGTTGAGATTGACCCCGAAAAATCGATAAAGGTTGATGAAAAGTCGGGCCACGCCGAAGTTGAGCACGTTGCTATTTTCGACGAAGCACAGCGCAGTTGGACGCACAAGCGCATAGCTGATTATCTGAAGCGCGGCGGCACATACGGTAACAAAACGAAAGTTGCAGATTTTCCGATGTCAGAAGCCGAATTTTTGATTTGGTCGCTCGACCAGCGAAAAGATTGGGCCACAATTGTTTGCCTTGTGGGCGGCGGCCAAGAGATAAACACGGGCGAAGCCGGCATTGCCGAGTGGATTGCGGCACTTAACAACCGGTTCCAGCATTGGCAGATATTCATTTCCGATAAACTGACCGAGCCCGAATATGCCGAAGGTCGCGTTAATGAACTATTGCAAAACAATCCGAAAGTTACGTTTGCGAATGATTTGCACCTATCGGTCAGCCTACGCTCGTTTCGTGCCGAAAAACTATCGGCTTTCGTCCATTCAATGCTATCGTTCAATACCGATGCGGCGCTGTTATACAATGAGATACAAAACCGAAATTATCCAATAGTTCTTACTCGCGACATAAACAAAGCCCGCGAATGGCTCAGGGATAAAGCTCGCGGAAATGAACACACCGGTTTGCTTGTCACAAAAGTCGCGGCACGATTCAAACCATTGGCAGTTAGCGTCTTGCAACAGGGCGATGAGAACGCTATACATTGGTTTTTGGAAGACAAAACCGATGTGCGTTCGTCGAATTATCTTGAAGACGCCGCAACCGAAATACAAGTGCAGGGGTTGGAACTCGACTACACCTGCGTGCTTTGGGACGCTGATATGAGATGCGACAATAATAAATGGACATTTTACAAATTCAGTAATACCACAAGCAAATGGTCGCCAGAGAATAATGAAGAGAATCGTAAATATGCTCTCAACGCTTATCGTGTCCTACTTACTCGGGCCCGTCAGGGTATGGTTATTTGTGTTCCTTATGGCAACGAGAAGAAAAATGCCGATGGCTTCCCCGAAGACCCGACACGTTTGCCCGAATTTTACAATGGCACATATAATTATTTGAAATCATTAGGATTGAAAGAATTGTGATACAATCTTGCAAAATCATAATTTTGCATTATGAAAACAATCCAAGTTTCCGCCGCCATAATCCACGACAACGTCGGCCGCATATTCGCCACACAGCGCGGATATGGCGATATGCAGGGTGGTTGGGAATTTCCGGGTGGAAAGATTGAAGCGGGCGAAACACCCGAAGCGGCACTGAAACGCGAGATTCAGGAAGAGTTGGACACCCAAATAGTTGTTGAGCAATTCATTACCACAGTCGAATACGATTACCCCAATTTTCACCTGACAATGCACTGCTATTGGTGCCGTGTTGCGAGCGGCACTCTGACACTGAAAGAGCACAAAGCCGCAAAATGGTTGTCGGCAAACGAGTTCGACAGCGTGAACTGGCTGCCGGCGGATAAAATTGTTGTGGAAGAAATTAAAAGGCGATTGTAGCCATAAAAAACTCCACCGACTTGGTAGAGTTTCTCGCGTCCAAACCATATCACAGCCCAAACGATTCTTTTGTCGCTTTTAAAGTATTCTCGCCAACGGTGTAGGCGTAGCACGCCGAAGGCATAAACTGCAAGCAGCCGTATGGCATTTCTCTTTTCCCGGTTTCGGAAAGCGATGTGACAATGGCGTGCGTCAGGCCGTTCTTTGTCATAAAATGCTCAAGCGATTTTAGTTCCGATGCGGGATTTGCAAATGGCTTGTTTGTCCATTTTACCTCCACTGCCCATTGTGGTTTTTGCCGAGCGTCGTTTATGCCGACAATGTCCACCTCGCCTTTCTTTTTGTTACCGTCGTTCCAGTTAGCAAAAGCAATATTTGCATTTCTGGGAATCCATTGCGCATACACAGCCGTTTCAACCATATTGCCAATAGCCTCATCGTTCTCGTCGATAGGTTGGAAGAGAGCGCACCGCAGCGACGGGTTGGTGAGATACATTTTGAACATCATCTCCCGGCGGTAATCTTTTGCAGTGTCATCCGCCCGACGAATCCTTTTCACCAAAAATGCAGCTTCAAGGTATTGTATATACTTGCGCAACGTATCTTTCTTTACACCAGAGTCTTTCGACAGACCATCGTATGAAAATTGTGCCCCCGAATGATAGGCTATCATTGTGAAGAGCGAGTTTAGTTCCTGAACGTCAGTTATTCCGTACAAACTTGGCAAATCACGAAGCAGCACTTTGTCCACAATGTCGTGGCGGATGAATTGCCCCGGGTTCTCTTGTATGCGTTGCGAGAAAACAATCTCCGGATAGCCACCATAATTGATATAATCGACAAACAGATTGTTCAGTTTTGTAATGTCGATGGTTGTGTTTCCTGTTATCTCCCCGTTCGACCACTCCATTTTTAAAGGAATCATCAGATGTGCGTAGTCTTTTAGATGCACATACTCGAAGAATGTCAGTGGTGGCAGACTGAAATCGGTAAAGCGGCCGGCACCGCTCTCGTCGCTGCGTTTTTTCAATTCGGCAGCGGCAGACCCCGATGCCACAAACTTGACATTGCGGTAAGTGTCGACAAGAGATTTCAGATTAATCTCCCAATTTTTCAAATACTGAATCTCGTCAAAGAACACATAAAACCGCTCGCTGCTGTCGCTTTTCCCCAATGCCTGCTTGGCAAGATTAAAGAGTTGCTCCAGCAGAATCTTATTATAGATGGGCGTCTCCACCGATATGTAAATGATGTTCTGCGGCGAAACGCCATCCGCAATCAAGCGCTGAATGGTGTGATAGAGCATAACAGTCTTGCCCACACGGCGCGGCCCCATCAGTATGACAGCCCGGCGGATTTCCATATCTGTCACTAACGGGTAGAATATATCGAGATACAAGCGGGGACGCATATCCGCATAATCCTTTGCAATCTGGTTCTCTGTCCACCACGGATTGTCCACGCGAAGCCTTCCGATAATTTGTTTCTCCAATATCTCGTTGTACATCATAATATAGATTTTAAGACTACAAATATAAGCATTTTTGTCTTAATATCTACTTTTTTAAATATTAAGCAGATTTATTTCTGCTTAATATTTGTTTTTTGCCAGAATTAAGCCTTTTTAAGCCTGTTTTTGACCTAAAATATAGCCGAAACAAGGCTTGTAAATTTTAGGATATACGTACAAATCATTAATATTGAGCAACTTATGTATCAATTATAGATTAAGCAGATTTAAATCTGCTTAATCTATATTGCTTATCACCCCACCTTTTGCAAAAACCCCTTTCATCTTTCAAAAATCGCTTTACTTTTGCGCCCTGAAAAGAATGGGGTGCCGCAAGGCTGAGATTATACCCTTTGAACCTGATACGGGTAATGCCGTCGTAGGGATAAGACTCTGTTTTCCAAGAGTCAAAGTATAATTCTTTCATTACCCCCATTTCAATCTTTTTTACAAACTATTTTTTAAAAAATTAAAAAGATGAAAAGGGATTTTCTTACAGCAGCGGCCGTCGTTCTGTCGGCGGCGAGCGCAGTGGCGCAGGAAACCGTGCCCGACACGGTGATTACCGCCGAGCAACTGCAGGAAGTTTTGGTTAGCGGCGTCCGCGCACAAAAAAACGCACCGTTTGCGGTGGCAAACATCAAAAAACAACAATTGAGCGAGTTCTCGACAACGGGCCGCGAGTTGCCGTTCCTGTTCTCGCAGACACCCGGCGTTGTGGCGTGGGGCGAAAACGGACTCGGAACGGGCACAACCTATATGCGCATCCGCGGTGCGGGCGACTCGCGCATCAATGTCACCATCGACGGTGTACCGCTCAACTCGCCCGAAGACCAGTGCGTCTTTTGGGCCAATATGAACTCTTACGGCTCGCTGTTGGGCAGTGTGCAGATTCAGCGCGGTGTGGGCTCGTCGACCAATGGCGACGGTGCTTTCGGCGGCACGGTGGCGCTCTCGTCGGCTCTGCCATCGCTCAAGCCGATGGTTGAACTGTCGGTTTCGTACGGCTCATTCAACACCGTCAACTTTGGCGGAAAGGCTTCTACAGGATTGTTGTTCAATGGGTTGATAATCGATGGTGCCTACCATCAGACGCGCACCGACGGCTTTGTGCACGGCACCCAGGCCAACAGCGGCTCGTACTACGGCGGCCTGATGTGGACCACCGACAATCTGCAAATCCGATACAAGAACATCGGCAACTTTGAGCGCACAGGCCAGGCTTGGAACGGCATCACCGCGGGCGACAACGATTTGAGCCTGATGGACGGCACCTATGGCGCGAAGACGGACATCAAAACCTACGAAGATTTGTGGAAAGTGGGCCTTGGCCGATACAACACTCTGTATGAGACACTTGAGTATGATGAAGATGGCAATTTCAAGCGCGATGCCGACGGCAACTATCAGACCGTCCGCTACCAGAAAGACGGCTCGCCGTGGGACCGCACCACCGACAACTTCTGGCAAGACCACAACATTCTGTCGTTTGCGTGGAATATCAGCAACAACCTATCGACTTCGGCATCAGTGCATTACACCTATGGATACGGCTACTACGAAGAGTTCCGCCCGAAGAACAAACTCAAGAAATTCGGCTTGGATAAAATCAAAATCAACGACTCGACAAAGATTGAAAAGACCGATTTTGTACGCAAGAAAGGCCTGTCGCAGAACACCTACGGACTTGTCTGGAACGTAAATTATACGACTGGCGCTCTTGATGTTATCGGCGGTGCGTCGGTGCAGAATTTCAGCGGAAATCACTTCGGTTATCTGACTTACGCCAAAAACGCGACTGTGCGCCAGACCTATCTGCCTGACGGCGAGCGCAAATACTACGACTCTGATGCTGACAAGTTCGACGGCAGCGCGTTTGTGAAAGCGTCGTACACCATCGGCGAAAGCCTGACAGTGTTCGGCGATGTGCAGTTCCGCCACGTGGGCTACACCACCAGCGGCATCAACGATAAGTTTGTTGAAGGCGCAAACGGCTACGAGAACCAGCGTCTCGACATCGATGAGACATACAATTTCCTGAATCCGAAGGCGGGATTGAGTTACACCTTTGGCAGCAACCGCGTGTATGCTTCGGTGGCCGTGAGCCATCGCGAGCCCGAGCGCAACAATTTCACCGACAACGGCTCGTATCCCGCCCCCAAGGCCGAGCAACTGACTGATATTGAAGGCGGTTGGCAGTTCGGCGGCAAGATCGTGCGCACCGGCCTGAACCTGTATTATATGGACTACACCGACCAGTTTGTGCAGACGGGCGCTCAGAGCGACATCGGCGAGAAACTCACCACCAACATCAAGGACTCGTACCGCGCGGGCGCCGAAATTCAGGCTGCCGTTGATGTCACCGAATGGCTCACCGTTGAAGGCAACATCGCCTTGAGCGTGAACAAGATAAAAGACTTTGATGAGTACGTTGAGAACTGGGACGATTGGGAAGGCAACACCGATGCCAACGGCAACCCCTACGACGGCGACGGTTTCGATGTCATCCACTACGACAACTCAACGCTGGCTTTCTCTCCATCGGCCATTGCAAACGGCTTTGTGAACTTCCACCACAAAGGCTGGCAGGCCGTTTGGCACACGGGCTACGTCAGCCGTCAGTATCTCGACAACACTGAAAACGAAGACCGTTCGCTGCCGGCCTACTCACTCTCAAATGTTAGTCTGAGTTACACGCTGAAACCGCAGAAAGTGTTTAAGGAAGCCATCTTCGGACTGAATTTCAACAACGTATTGAATCGCCACTGCGCCGCCAACGGCTGGGTTTATTCGGCCATCTGCGACAGTTACGGCCACCCCAACGACAACCGCTACTACCAAATCGGCTTCGTTCCGATGGCTGGATTCACAATAATGGGCAGCGTGACGGTGAGATTCTAAGGACTACGGACGCCAGACTTCAGACAACAGACATTTTATAATCAGTGAATTAATAAAAAAAGCGTCCTTGCGGGGCGCTTTTTTATTATGGATAAAACCGTATTCCTATTTATTATTGGTGTTATTTTCCTTCACGCCGCTGAATCTCATCGCGGATATGCGAAGCTTCTTCGTAGTCTTCGTTCGAGATTGACTTGTTGAGCAGTTTTTTCAGTTCCTTCACGCTCAACTTCTCATATTTGTCGGTGCCAGTAGCCGACGGTTGCGGTTCAGCCTCAGCTTTGGGCGATTCGGGCTGTTTGGCGGACTCGTCAACGGCATTGAAGACGATTCCTGCCTTGTCGATAATCTGCTCAGTGGTGTAGATTGGGCAGTTGCAGCGGATGGCCAGCGCCACGGCGTCCGATGTGCGGGCGTCGATTTTCATATACGAGCCGTTGGTCATACACACCAGTTCCGAGTAGAAAATGCCCTCCTCAAGGTGGTAGATGTTCACCTCGGTGATGGTGATGCCGAACGTTTTTGCAAAGTTGATGAACAGGTCGTGAGTGAGCGGGCGCGGCGGATGCAGCCGTTCTAAACCAATGGCGATGGCCTGGGCTTCGAACCCGCCAATGACGATTGGAATGCGGCGGTTGCCGTTCTCCTCGGCCAGAATAAGCGCATAAGCCCCCGACTGGGTTTGGCTGCACGACAGCCCCAAAACTTTGAGTCTAACCTTCGACATTTTCTCTGCTATCTGTTGAGCAAATATAAAAATATATAACACCAAGAGCCCGCCCAACGGCAATAAATCTGAAAAAGAAATTTATCAACCGCGCAAATGGCTGTATATCAGAAGAATTAACTTTCAAAAAATAGCGCCAAAAAAAATGTGTTGAGAAAATCAGATTAATCGATTCAAATGTTTGCAAGTTGAAAAATACTTTCTACTTTTGCCGTCCAAAAGTTATGAAAATATAACACACAAAAGTATGTACGCAATAGTTGAAATTAACGGACAACAATTCAAAGTAGAGAAGGACTCGAAGATTTTTGTTCACCGTTTGGAAGCAGAAGATGGCGCAGTTGTTGACTTCGACAAAGTTTTACTGGTCGACAACGAAGGCAGCATCAAAGTAGGAACGCCGGTTGTTGAAGGCGCAAAAGTATCAGCCAAGGTGCTGACACAGGTTAAGGGTGATAAAGTGATGGTATTCAAGAAGAAACGCCGCAAAGGTTATCAGAAGATGAATGGCCACCGCCAACAGTTCACTCAAATTCAAATTGAAAACATTAAAGCATAA
>JAEEGJ010009122.1_pt1 | contig 26808 bp, 18 predicted proteins | sample 8958761 | NCBI WGS metagenome assembly JAEEGJ01 (sample SAMN16246546, study PRJNA631951) | gut metagenome | biome: gut microbiome; feature: rumen; material: RS-attached | host: Bos | place: Iran: Karaj | collected 2018-10 | reverse complement strand
GAATACCGGGTATTATAGTCGTCAGGCAATGAGGTTCTCTACTTTCTCAACTCCAAGAATAATTTCCTGTGCCGAAATAGTAGATGATTATTTGGCAATGCCTCGTGGATGTGAAGGTGCGGTTCGTGATTTTCTATTAGAAAAAGGTGTCAAAGCGACTTGGGTCAAAAGGTCAAACCCAGGACAAAGGATTACAGTTTCTTTTAATGGTATTTTGAGAGAAGATCAGAGTTCCGCGGTTGAAATAATGTGCGAAGAAAACAATGGCATTTTATCAGCTACCACTGCATTTGGAAAGACTGTGACTGCTATAGGAATGATTGCCAAACTCAAAGTTAACACTTTGATTTTGGTTCATACCAAAGCATTGTTGGATCAATGGAAAAGCAAACTTGAAAAGTTTCTAATTATTGACCAAGAGATAGAAGATCAAACCCAAAAGCGTGGTCGAAAGAAACGATTCTCACCAATAGGCACACTCAGTTCTACTAGCGATACCCTTCATGGAATCATCGATGTTGCTATAATGCAGTCTTGCATAAATGGCAATGAGGTAAAGCCCTTTGTCAAAAACTATGGAATGGTTATAGTGGATGAGTGTCATCATGTGTCTGCGGTCAGCTTTGAGCAAGTCCTGAAAACTGTTAATGCTCAACGTGTTTATGGACTTACGGCAACTCCTATTAGGAAAGACGGCCATCAACCCATCATCTTTATGCAATGTGGCCCGATCAGATACAGTGCTGATGCTAAGTCGCAGATGAAGGAACAATCATTCCAGCGTATGCTTGTGCCTCGTTTTACGGCTTGTCATGCTCTGACAGATGATAAACTCACATACGCACAAACAATTCAGCAGTTGTCTGAAGATGAATACAGAAATCATTTGATTGTAAGAGATGTATGTGAAGTTTTGAAAGAAGGCCGATCACCCATTCTTCTGACCAGTTTGACTTCTCATGTCGCTGCCTTGGTCGAATTGTTGAAACCTCATTGTCAAAACATCATTGCTCTTGTCGGCTCGGAGTCCACCAAAGAGAAACGTCAAAAGATGGAACTCTTGCATAGTATTCTGGCTACTGAACCACTTGTCATTGTAGCCACGGGTAAATATGTGGGAGAAGGTTTTGACTGTCCGCGTCTTGACACTCTCTTTTTGTCATTACCCGTTTCATGGAAGGGTATAGTAGCTCAGTATGCGGGAAGACTTCATCGTGAATACGAAGGAAAACATGAGGTGTTGATCTATGATTTTATTGATATTCATATCCCCATGTGCGAAGTAATGTATCGTAGAAGACTGAAAGGTTATGCTGCAGTTGGATATAGTATCCGAACCAACGAATTATTCTTTTCAGAAGTAATTGTTTCATCTGATATTATCTACGATGGAAAAACTTTCGTTAAACCGTTTATTGAAAGCATTTCGGGTGCAAAGCACTCCATCATACTATCCTGTCCCAAAATCAAGGAGAGTCAAGTTCCCTCCATCATTTATAGAATGCGCAATTTGGTAGTAAATGGAATCTCTGTCATTATTGTCACCAAAGTGGAAAATGATGATGCAGCAATACTTCGAGACTATGGCATCCGGATATCAGTAAGGCCAGATATCAACTTCGATTGTTGTATCATTGACAAATCTCGTATATGGTATGGCAGTGTAAACATTCTCGGCTTTCATTCAACCGAAGATAATGTGATAACGTTTCAAGATGCAGAAACTGCAAATAATCTTATTGATGTACTACTCAAATAATAATAAATTTGTATACGTGTTCCATCTTTCCTTCCAGTGGACGGAACAACGTTTTTTAATTCGTGATCTCAATACCAACAATTTAATACTATCTATGTCAAGAATAAAAAATACCTTAGATTTTTCACAAATCAGATGTCATTCACTGGCTTTTATGTTTATAGCTGCCCTCGTGTTTGTTTCGTGTCACCCCCAAGACCAGAAACTAGCCGACAAAGACCAATCGCCCGAGAGGGTGGTGGTCGGCTACGTCACGTCATGGAGTGACCGTATGCCCGATCCGAGTCTTGTCACTCATCTTAATTATGCTTTCGGCCATGTGACTACTGGCTTTGACAGCGTGCGTGTCGACAATCCTGAGCGCTTGTGTTCCATTGTTGCCTTGAAGGAGGCAAATCCCCATCTGAAGGTGCTTCTCAGCGTCGGAGGCTGGGGCAGTGGCAATTTCTCCGAGATGGCTTCTGATGAAGCACATCGTGTGTCGTTCGTCCGTAGTTGCCAAAAGGCTATCGACACCTATTCCCTCGATGGCATCGACATCGACTGGGAATATCCGACATCCAGTGCTTCGGGCATCTCTTCATCTCCCGATGATATAAAGAACTTCACGCTGCTCATGCACGACCTGCGTCAAGCCATCGGTACCGACCATCTGCTTACTTTTGCCGATTATGCCGATACCACCTATGTCGATTATCGCTCAGTCATGCCCTTCATCGACTTCATCAACCTGATGACCTATGACATGGCCGATCCGCCTTATCATCATTCCGCATTGTTCCGCTCCGATATCGCGGGTTCGCTCAGCGTTTCCGAAGCCATCGACCATCATCTTGAGGCAGGAGTCCCTCTTTCGAAACTCGTCATGGGCATGCCGTTCTACGGGCGGCCAAGCAAGGACTACAAAGGTCAACGCCCCTTCGGCAAATTATCCACCGACGGCCTATACACCGAACGTTGGGATTCCATCGCCCTCGTTCCCTATCTCGTCGATGAACAAGTCAATATGGTTCTCGCCCACGAGAATGCCACTTCCATCACCCACAAGTGCAACTATATACTCACCAAAGGTCTTCGTGGCGCTATGTATTGGGATTGTGATGACGATGACGATTCCTTCACACTCAGTCGCACGGTCTGGAACCTTTTGATGAAGTAGTGATAATCCTTGTAAATCCATAGATAAAAACTATGAACTACCTCGAAAAACGTAATCTCACCATCGATCTGCTCCGTGCACTTACTATGGCAGTGATGCTGATAGTCAATGACTTCTGGTCGGTTTCAGGCATTCCGCATTGGATGAAGCATGCCAAAGCCACGGAAGATATGCTCGGGTTTTCTGACATCGTATTCCCCTCGTTCCTTTTCTGTGTCGGCCTTTCCATTCCTTACGCCATCACCGCAATTCGACGAAAGGGGAGAAGTGAGGGCGATGTGGTCCGCCATATTCTTTCGCGTTCTTTTGCCCTGATTCTCATGGGCGCATTCATCTGTAATTACGAATCGGGCATAGATCCATCGATCGGTTACGATCGCAATGCCTATTGCCTGCTTATGACCCTTGCTTTCTTTCTGGTCTTCAATCGATACGAACAGTCGGATGGATGGCTGGTCCGTGGCTTGAAAGCCATCGGTTGGACCATCTTGCTGTTCCTACTCGTCACCTCACGCAGTCCTGAAGGCAGAACGTTCTATCCCTATTGGTGGGGAATCCTGGGACTGATTGGCTGGGCCTATCTCTTCTGTGCTCTCGTCTATGCACTTTCAAGGAACGTCTTTGCACAAGCCATCATATGGGTATTGCTTTTCGCTGTTTGCCTCTGTTGCACCCCTACGGCCGACTACTCTCTATTCCAAGGCCAGCCTATACTTTCCTTGCCAGAACCGAATATCGTTGACCTCACGTTGTCGACGCTTCACATCGGCAATGCCTCCAGTCACCTCTTGGTTATGAGCGGCGTGTTGTATTCGGGGCTTTATTTCAAATGGTCAGCCAGCTTTACGCGCTCACGGCAGACAACGGCGACCCTGCTTCTTGGCTTAGGCTGCTTCGTGTTGGCCGCGACCTTCCACCAGTTGTTCATCACTTCAAAGATTATCGGCACGCTGCCGTGGATATTCTACACTTTGGGCATCGACCTTGTTCTTTACGTGCTGCTCGATTGGCTTGTGGCAAAGGGGAAGTCCACGGGGCTGTCTTTCCTCCAACCGGCAGGAACTGCAACACTTACCTGCTACATGGTGCCTTATCTTCTTTATCCGCTCATTTCCATATTGATGGGATGGGAGTGGTCATCAGCAATTCCCGAACCCTTTGGCATCATCAAGTGTATAGTTTTCTCTGCTATCTGCATTGCCATCACTTGGTTTCTATGCAAATTGTCTATACGCTTGAAGATCTGAATTCAAGCACCCTGTCGGCCGTCATGATGCTTTATCCAATCGCACAAACACTCTGACGGCCGTCATAATGCTCTATCCTTTTGCGCATGTACTCTGTCGGCCGACATAATGCTCTATCCTATGGGAACAAGCATTCTGACGGGCGACAGAATGCTTTATTCTACTGCGGCATAACCAATCATGGCCAGGAAAGGTCATTCTCTGAACGGTGCAAGCATTCTGTCGCCCGTCACGATGCTCTATCCGTCTGCGCAAGTACTTTGTCGGCCGTCACAATGCTATTTCTTGTAGGAATAAACACTTTGACGGCCGTCATAATGCTTTCGCAAAATGGGCAAGCACTCTGTCGCCCGTCAGAGTGTTATTTGATGTTGAAGATGGAATATTTGGGTTTTTGACTAGCCTTCCGATGGGTTGCAAACTATTATGAAGCATTGTATGTTTGAAAAGTAAATGTAGCATTTTGAATAGATAAGAATTATTTCTTTACGAAATACTACATAAAATGTTGGAAGATTGATAAAAACTAATTATATTTGCACTGAAAAAGGGTAGAGAAAGCCTATCCTGGAACTGCCTTTTTTCATCGGTGTGTATTAAATTCATTATAAACATTAAACTTATTATTTAATATTTTAAAAGGTATTATGGCAAATTTGGATTTGACAAAGTATGGTATCACTGGTTCGACCGTGATTGCTCACAATCCTTCCTACGAAGAGCTGTTCAAGGCTGAGACCGATCCTGCCCTCACTGGTTATGAGAAGGGTCAGGAGACTGAGCTTGGTGCTGTGAACGTAATGACTGGTATCTTTACCGGCCGTTCGCCTAAGGACAAGTATATCGTTGATAACGACGAGAGCCACAACAACGTTTGGTGGACTACAGAAGGCTACAAGAACGACAACCACCCCATGACTGAGGAGGTTTGGGAAACTGTGAAGAAGATTGCCCAGAAGGAACTTTCGAACAAGAATCTCTATGTTGTTGATGCATTCTGCGGCGCCAACAAGGCTACCCGCCTGGCTGTACGCTTCATCGTCGAGGTTGCTTGGCAGGCTCACTTCGTTGAGAACATGTTCATCCGTCCAACAGAGGAGGAACTCGCAAACTTCGAGCCCAACTTTGTCATCTACAATGCATCTAAGGCAAAGGTTGAGAACTACAAGGAACTCGGTCTGAACTCCGATACTTGTGTGGCTTTCAACACCAAGACCCGTGAGCAGGTGATCCTCAACACCTGGTACGGCGGCGAGATGAAGAAGGGTATGTTCTCGATGATGAACTACTATCTGCCTCTCCAGGGCATCGCTTCGATGCACTGCTCGGCTAACTGCGACATGAACGGCGAGAACACCGCTATCTTCTTCGGCCTCTCTGGAACTGGCAAGACCACCCTTTCGACCGATCCAAAGCGTCGCCTTATCGGTGACGACGAGCACGGTTGGGACGACAATGGTGTCTTCAACTTCGAGGGCGGTTGCTATGCTAAGGTTATCAAGCTCGACAAGGAGTCTGAGCCCGATATCTACAACGCCATCAAGCGTGACGCTCTTCTTGAGAATGTGACTGTTGACGCAAACGGCAAGATTGACTTCAACGACAAGTCGGTGACCGAGAACACCCGTGTTTCTTATCCAATCAACCACATCAAGAACATCCAGCCAGGTTCGTCTGCACCAGCAGCTAAGCAGGTGATCTTCCTTTCTGCTGACGCATTCGGTGTGCTGCCTCCTGTATCTATCCTGACTCCTGAGCAGACCAAGTACTACTTCCTCTCTGGCTTCACAGCTAAGTTGGCTGGTACCGAGCGCGGTATCACTGAGCCTACTCCAACCTTCTCTGCTTGCTTCGGCCAGGCATTCCTTGAGCTCCACCCAACCAAGTATGCTGAGGAACTCGTGAAGAAGATGGAGAAGAGCGGCGCCAAGGCTTATCTGGTGAACACGGGTTGGAACGGCACTGGCAAGCGCATTTCGATCCGCGACACCCGTGGCATCATCGACGCTATCCTGAATGGTGCTATCAACAATGTTGAGACCAAGCACATCCCATTCTTCAACTTTGAGGTTCCTGTAACTCTCGAAGGCGTTGACCGCCGCATCCTTGACCCACGCGACACTTACGCTTGTGACTGCGAGTGGGAGGAGAAGGCAAAGGACCTTGCTGCACGCTTCATCAAGAACTTCGGCAAGTACACCACCAACGAGGCCGGCAAGGCTCTGGTGGCTGCTGGTCCCCAGCTCTAAGACTCTAAAGGTTTACAGTTCGCTGTAACCTACCTCAGATTTGGTCCGTCCCTCTTCGTGAAGGGCGGACCAAAGTTTTTAGTCGTCGAAAAAACATGTTATAGAACAACTTTATTGGCCTTATAAACCCTAAAATCAAAGAAAATAAAATTTTTAACGATTTTTTTGCTAATTTTACTTTGCAAATAAAGTTTTTTTTTGTATATTTGCACCGCGAATGAGCAAATAATAATTGTAAAAAATATATTAAAGTGGAGACGTTTTACAGAACACACAAGTATCTGGTGGAGCATGTTTATTCGCCAGTACGCCGTGAACTTATCGACGAGATTAATTGGAGCAGCCGCTTGATTGGCATCAAGGGTAGTAGAGGTGTCGGAAAAACCACTTTCCTGCTGCAATATGCATTAGAGAAGTATGGACCCGATGACCGCAGATGTCTCTACATCAACATGAATCACTTCTACTTCTACACCCACTCGCTGCGCGAATTCGTTTCGCAGTTCCAGCAGCAGGGAGGGCGTACGTTGCTGATCGACGAGATTTTCAAGTATCCCGATTGGAGCGAGGAACTTAGGTTCATCTATGACCAGTACCCGAAGGTGCAGATTATCTTCGCTGGTTCGACGGTGATGCGTCTGAAGGAAGCCAACCCGATGCTCAGCGGCATCGTGGAATCGTACAATTTGCGTGGATTCTCTTTCCGTGAGTACATCAATCTCATGGCAGGAACCAATTTCCACAGCTATAGTTATCAGGACCTCATCGCCAACCATCAGGAAATCGCTTCCGAGATCTGTTCGATGATCAAGCCTTTGAATTATTTCAAGGATTATATCCACCACGGATATTATCCATTCTTCCTCGAGAAGAAGAATTATTCCGAGATGCTGATTAAGAACATGAACACGATGCTTGAGGTAGACATTCTCTTCCTGAAGGAGATTGAGCTATCGTATCTTCCCAAACTGAAGAAACTGCTCCACATCCTGGCTCAGGAGGCTCCTTGCTCTCCCAACGTCAGCCTGCTGGCCAAGAGCATCGAGACGAGCCGTGCTACGGTGGTGAACTATCTGTCGTACCTCAAGGAAGCACGTCTGATCAACATGCTCTACACCTGCGAGGAGCAGTTCCCGAAGAAGCCTGCCGTCGTTTATATGCACAACACGAATATCCTGTTCCCCACTTGCCTCAACGACGTGGAACCACGTCAGCTGCGTGAGACGTTCTTCTATAACATGTTGCACAAGGACAACAAACTGAACAAGTCGAACGAGCGAAACGTACAGTTCCTGGTGAATGGCAGGGATCGTTTCCGCGTATGTGATTGGGTGGTTCGCACCAAGAACAACCCCGAGTACTTCTATGCCATCGACAACTTCGAGATTGGCCATGACAATGTCATCCCGCTCTGGTTGTTCGGTTTCCTCTACTAATTGCATGATTTATTCATACTACCAAAACCATTATTAACATTATTCACTAACTCATTAATTCTTAAACACCAAACAAATGGCTAAAAAATTCATGACATGTGATGGTAACACCGCTGCTGCGCATATCGCGTATATGTTCAGCGAGGTAGCTGCTATCTATCCTATTACGCCATCGTCACCAATGGCAGAGAACGTTGACGAGTGGGCCGCTCAGGGTCGCAAGAACCTCTTTGGCGAGACTGTTCTCGTTCAGGAAATGCAGTCTGAAGGCGGTGCTGCTGGTGCCGTTCACGGCTCACTGCAGGCTGGTGCCCTCACCTCTACCTTTACTGCATCACAGGGCTTGCTCCTGATGATCCCTAACATGTACAAGATTGCAGGTGAGTTAATCCCAAGCGTATTCCACGTTTCTGCACGTACATTGGCTTCACACGCCCTCTGTATCTTCGGTGACCATCAGGACGTAATGGCATGCCGTCAGACAGGTTTTGCTATGCTTGCCGAGGGTTCTGTACAGGAGGTAATGGACCTTGCTGCCGTTGCTCACCTTGCTACCCTTACCAGCCGTGTGCCTTTCCTTAACTTCTTCGATGGCTTCCGTACATCGCACGAGTATCAGAAGATCGAGGTGATCGACCAGGAGGACCTTCGTCCTTTGGTAGACTGGGAAGCCGTTAAGGCATTCCGTGAGCGCGCCCTTTCACCCGAGCATCCTGAGATGCGTGGTATGGCCGAGAATCCCGACGTATTCTTCGCTCATCGCGAATCGTCGAATCCCTACTACAATGCAGTTCCTGACATCGTAGCCAAGTATATGGATCAGGTGAGCGCCCTCACTGGCCGCAAGCATCGTCCATTCGACTTCTATGGTCCAGCTGATGCCGAGAACATCATCATCGCTATGGGTTCTGCTACCGACTGCATCAAGGAGGTTGTTGACTACAAGGTTGCCAAGGGCGAGAAGGTAGGTTTGATCTCTGTTCACCTCTACCGTCCATTCTCACTGAAGTACCTCAAGGAGGCTCTTCCTGCTTCGGTTAAGAAGATTTGCGTGCTCGATCGTACAAAGGAGCCAGGCGCCAACTCGGAGCCTCTCTACCTCGACGTTGTCGATGCTCTGTCAGAACTCGGCTGCCTTGCTCAGATCAAGGTCGTTGGTGGTCGCTATGGCCTCGGCTCGAACGACACCACACCTGCTCAGATCATTGCCGCTTATGACAACCTCGCCCTCAACGAGCCCAAGAACCACTTCACTCTTGGTATCGTGGACGACATCACCTTCACTTCGCTCCCAGTGGGTGAGGAGGTATCGGTTGCTCCTGCCGGTATGTTCCAGGCTAAGTTCTTCGGCCTCGGTGCTGACGGTACCGTAGGTGCTAACAAGAACTCTGTAAAGATCATCGGCGAGACCACCGACAAGTACTGCCAGGCATACTTCTCGTATGACTCGAAGAAGTCGGGTGGCTTCACCTGCTCGCACCTCCGTTTCGGTGACGATCCTATCCGTTCGACCTATCTTGTTACCACACCTAACTTCGTAGCTTGCCACCAGCAGGCATACCTCAACATGTACGATGTTACCCGTGGCATCCAGGAAGGCGGCACATTCCTGCTCAACACCATTTGGGACGGCGAGGAACTCGTCAACAACATCCCCAACAAGGTTAAGGCTGTTCTTGCACAGAAGCATGTGAAGGTTTACTACATCAACGCTACCAAGATTGCTCAGGAGATTGGTCTCGGCAACCGTACCAACACCATCCTCCAGTCGGCATTCTTCCGCATCACCGGTGTTATCCCCGTTGAGCAGGCAGTAGAAGAGATGAAGCACTTCATCGTGAAGTCTTACGGCAAGAAGGGCGAGGACGTTGTGAACAAGAACTATGCTGCCGTTGATCGTGGTGGCGAGTACAAGGAGCTTGCTGTTGATCCAGCATGGGCAAGCCTCACCGCTGAGCCAAAGGTTTACGCTGATGGCGACGCATTCATCAACGAGGTTGTACGTCCAATCAACGCACAGGATGGTGACCTGCTTCCAGTTTCTTCGTTCAAGGGCATTGAGGATGGCACATGGCATCCTGGCACTGCCAAGTTCGAGAAGCGTGGTGTAGGTGCATTCGTTCCAGTTTGGGATGCTGCTAAGTGTATCCAGTGTAACAAGTGTGCTTATGTTTGTCCTCACGCTTGCATCCGTCCATTCGTGATGACTGCTGAGGAGAAGGAAGGCTTCACCGGCCAGACCATCGAGATGAAGGCTCCTGCTGCTATGAAGGGTATGTTCTTCACTATGCAGGTTGGCGTTAAGGACTGTCTCGCTTGCGGTAACTGTGCAGATGTCTGCCCAGGCAATCCGAAGCTCGGAGGTCCAGCCCTCACCATGAAGCTCTACGACGACTCTTCTGCTGAAGCTCAGGAGGAGGCTGCTCGCTGGAACTACTGCGTAAACAACGTTACCTCGAAGCAGGATCTCGTTGACATCACAGCCAACGTCAAGAACTCTCAGTTCGCTCAGCCACTCTTCGAGTTCTCAGGCGCTTGCGCAGGTTGCGGTGAGACACCATACGTGAAGCTCATTTCGCAGCTCTTTGGTGAGCGTGAGATCGTAGCCAACGCTACTGGTTGCTCGTCAATCTATTCTGGTTCAGTACCATCTACTCCTTACACCACCAATGCCAAGGGTCAGGGTCCAGCTTGGGCCAACTCCCTCTTCGAGGACTTCTGCGAGTTCGGTCTCGGTATGGCCATCGCTCACAAGAAGATCAAGGCTCGCCTCGTGAAGCTCATGACCGAGGCTAAGGCTTGCGAGTGCTGCAGCGACGAGCTGAAGGCTCTCTTCGACAAGTGGATTGAGAACAAGGAGAACGCTGCTGAGACCAAGGCTTTGGCTCCACAGATCGTAGCAGCTTGCGAGGCTTGTGGTTGCGACAAGTGCAAGGACATCCTTACCTATAAGGATCACCTCGTAAAGCGCAGCCATTGGATCATCGGTGGCGACGGTGCTTCGTACGACATCGGTTACGGCGGTCTCGATCATGTAATCGCATCGGGCGAGGATGTGAACGTCTTCGTTATCGATACCGAGGTTTACTCGAACACTGGTGGCCAGTCGTCGAAGGCTACTCCTCTCGGCGCTATCGCCAAGTTCGCCGCTTCTGGCAAGCGCGTACGCAAGAAGGACCTCGGCATGATTGCCACCACCTACGGCTACGTATATGTTGCTCAGATCGCTATGGGTGCCGACCAGGCTCAGACCCTCAAGGCATTCAAGGAGGCCGAGGCATATCACGGACCATCACTCATCATCGCTTACGCTCCATGTATCAACCACGGCTTGAAGGCCGGCATGGGCAAGTCGCAGGCTGAAGAGGCTAAGGCCGTTGAGTGCGGTTACTGGCAGCTGTGGCGCTTCAACCCAGAGCTCGAAGCTCAGGGCAAGAACCCATTCATCCTCGACTCGAAGGAGCCTAACTGGGACAAGTTCCAGGACTTCCTCAAGGGTGAGGTACGCTATGCTTCCGTCATGAAGCAGTTCCCAGCCGAGGCTGGCGAGCTCTTCGCAGAGGCAGAGCTGATGGCTAAGAAGCGTTATCAGACCTACGTTCGCCAGACCAAGCTTGAGTACTAATCAATCTTTGGTTACATAACAACGAGCGCGTGCCCTTCGGGACACGCGCTTTTTATTTTTTTAAGGAATATAAGGAGTCAAAAAGATATTAAGGAACTCGTAGTAATTCTATAGGATTTGATTCTTCTCTTCTTCGGTCCAATCTTTGTAGGGATGACGGGCCAGGGCATTGTTACGATAGCGACGGTCGTGCGACACATCGGGTCCGATCCAGTCGGGTATCTCGAACTGTGTCTCTTCACAAGGAATTTCAATCTCGGCGAGGACAAGCCCTTCGTTGTCGCCATGGAAGACGTCAACTTCCCAAAACAGTCCCTCGATAGGCGTGCCGTTCGGTAGTTGCGCCTTTACATTAGGAATGATGTAGCGCGTCTTCTCGACCTGAGGCTTCTCGCACAGCAGTTCGAGCATTTGGCGAGCATCAGCTTCTGGGATGGGGTATTCAAATTCGTGACGCGTCAGGTTGACTGCATGATCCTTGAATGTGACGAAGCCCTGCGTGCCCGCAATTCGAACTCGAACGGTCATCCCATTGCGCGTGGGAATGTAGCCCTGACGATAAAGAGTGCCCTTGCCGAGCGCCTTGAAACAGTCGGAGGTGACCAGAAATTTGTGTTCTATTTCTTGTGCCATATTTGTACAATTTTAGCCCGATTTTTATTGATTAAGTGCAAATTCTGTTAGAATTATATGTTCTTCAACATGTTTCGATACTTTTCTTACAAAAAGATTTGGAAATGTGCGAGAAAAGTGTTACCTTTGTGCCACATAAGAGAAATACAAAACCATCTTTATAATCTTAAATTTTCCATATAAGAACAACACATGAGGTCTTGACTCGTGAGAGTCGAGACCTCATCATTTCTTTGGAGCGACGATGCTGAGCACGTCTTCCTTGATTTTTCGTATTTCCTCATATTCGTCGAAACACAATTCCTTGAGCATCTCCTTCTCAAATTTGCGGTGAATGCGAGCTCCGATGCGGACGACCATATCGTATAGTTGATGGCCACGGACGAAGAGGTAACAATTGTCTCGGCGCACCCCCATGGCATTGCATCGCGCTTCGAACCATGTGTTGTCGGCATCGGGATAAGAGCGTTTGAGATGGGCAAGGAACTTGTGGCAGCGTATCTTGAGTACACGAAGCACTGAGATACCGTTGTTCTCGAACGAATGAGCACCTACAGGGAGAGTGATAAGTCGGTGGAAGGTCGCCTGCGGGAAGGCATCTGGACTAACTTCACGCAGGTACATCTGCCAGACGAGCAGGGGATAAACTTGACGCGAATAGGTTTCGAAGAAGTATTTCCAGTCGAAGCGGGTGTCATGTCGCGAGGTAGCGGCTTCGTCAAGTTCGTCGTTATCGTCATCGGTGGCATTTTCCTTGCCGTCCCTGGAATCGTTTGTGCTGTTGTCTTCGTCGTCAAAAGAGAAATCGTCTACTGCAGGTTCTTCTGGTTGGGCGGTGTTCTCCTCGTCATGGGCTGTGCTGGCTTGCATTTGTTGCAGTAATTCGGCCTCAGGACTGTTCTCGTCGTGTGGCTCGTCATTAGCATCACAGGCATCGGTAACGCGCTGGCAGTTTTTCCAGAAGCAGAAGTGATTTTCGAAAGAGTAGGTATACGTCTGTAGGATGAAGTGCTTGGCATCGATGTCTGGCTCTTCGCTTAGATAGCGATAGTCCGAGTCGATTGCAATCCAGAAATGCTTGTCAAGAAAATCGCGGTACTGCAGACATTGTGTGCAGCCGCTGGTCATATTTCCACTTATGCTTCGGCTGCCAGAAATGAAGCGGAACTTTCCTTGCGGATAAGCGTTGTGAAGAACTTTCCACCAGAACACCTCGTCGTTCTTGTTCTCGATGTGTACGGCAGCAGTACCGCCGCGCAAGCGAAGCTCCGCCTTGAAACGCTTGGCGGCGCTTTCGTAGAACGCATGCTTTTCGGCATTGGAGTAGTGTGGCCTGGGGTCGAGATTCATGGGATTTAGGATTTTGGGGAAGATTGCTGTACTATCCGGCAAGGACGATGTTGTGCTGTTCGGCCATCTTGCGCATATTGAGGATTGCATAGCGCACACGTCCCAAGGCTGTGTTGATGCTGATCTTCTGCATGTCGGCAATTTCCTTGAACGATAAGCCCTTGTAGAACCGCAGCACAATGATCTCACGCTGGCTGTCAGGAAGGTATCCGATAAGCCTGCGAACTTCCTCCATGGTTTGCTTTCCGGATATTTCTTCCTCGAAGGATGGTGAGCAGAGTTCGGTGTCGTTGAAGATGTCGTATCCCGCTTCGGTGGGGTTGACGAATTGTGCATTCTGCTCCTGACGATAGTTGTCGACAATCAAGTTACGCGCCACACGATAAAGGAATCCCTGGAAGCGACCCTTCTCGTTGTAGCGTTTCTGTTTGATCGTAACGATGACTCTGGTGAACGTATCCTGAAAGATGTCTTCAGCCATCTCTCGATTCTGTACGAGAACGTAAATGTAGGTGTACAGTTTCTCCTTGTAGCGGTTCAATAGTTCATCGAAAGCCTCATTCACCCCTTGTTCGAACAGGGTGAGGAGTCTGTCATCTGAAAGATTTTTCATCTGATCTCTATATTAATTAATACTAGAGTAGATGTTTCCTATAGGCGTATCGTTTTAGTTGTTTGTTAATTATAATCCGATGCAAAGATGATGATTTTTTTAATAAGTTCGCCAAAATTTGCAAAGAATTCGTCATTTTTTAACGATTTTATATTTTTTAAGCATTTTTTTGGCGAAGTTACACAATATTTTTGTATTTTTGCAGTACAATATAAGCTATATTCATTATTTAAATAACAAAAAAAGAAACACAATGAAACCAACACTCTTTGTTCTTGCTGCCGGCATGGGCAGCCGTTATGGTGGATTGAAGCAACTGGATGGTCTTGGACCCAATGGCGAAACCATCATGGATTACTCTATTTACGATGCTATCAAGGCTGGCTTCGGTAAAGTGGTTTTCGTCATCCGTCGTGTCTTCGAAAAGGACTTCCGTGAGAAGATCGTTTCGAAATATGAAGGCCGCATTCCTGTTGAACTCGTCTTCCAGGATCTTGACAACCTTCCTGCAGGCTTCAAGGTTCCCGAGGGCCGCGAGAAACCATGGGGCACCAATCATGCGGTTCTGATGGGCAAGGACGTCATTCATGAGCCATTTGCCGTAATTAATGCCGACGACTACTACGGAAGCGAAAGTTTCCAGGTACTTGCCGACTACCTCACCAGCGTTGAAGGAACCACTGGCAACTATGCTATGGTTGGATATCGCGTTTGCAACACTCTTTCGGAGGGTGGAACAGTAGCACGTGGTGTCTGCGAAACCAATGCCGAGGGCTACCTGACCAAGGTAACCGAACGCACAAAGATTATTCGTGAAGAGGATGGCAAGATCCGATTCATCGAACCCGAAGGCAAGACCGAGCTTGCTGAGAATACCCCAGTCAGCATGAACATGTGGGCATTGACACCCGATTACTTCAAGTATTCCGAAGAGTGCTTCGTAGCCTTCCTCAAGGAGCATGGACAGGAACTCAAGTCGGAGTTCTTCATCCCTCTCGTTGTCGATACCCTCATCAACAGCGGCAAGGCGACCTGTAAGGTGCTCGATACCCCATCGCGTTGGTTCGGCGTAACTTATGCTACCGATCGTCCAGCTGTTGTGGCCAAGTTCAAGGAGTTGCATGACTCCGGCCTATACCCCAGCAAGTTGTTCTGATTAACTTTTCAGACACCACAGAACCCTTCATATCTTCTCAGAACTCCCTAAATTCAGTCCTATGGTACATATTAAAGACATCGTTATCGACTCCATGTGGGGCGACACCTCGCTCGAATGGCGTGGTTTGGATCCCAATATCAATATTGTGGTCGGACAGAATGGTTTCGGCAAGACAACCATGCTGAATCTGATTCGTGCGGTTCTGATGAAGGACGATAAGTTCATCAAGCAGTTGAAGGCCAAGGTCCATATCAACACGTTGATTACCAATAAGGAGACAGGAGAGACAGCGGAGGGGGAAATGTTTTGCGATGGTAAGCAGGTTGTTCAAAAGCCGGCTTTTGGCGGTTTCGAATCGCAGTCCTGCTTCTACTACGTCAATACTTTCGACGTTCCGGCTTCGAAGAAGTCGTCGTTGTCACAACTTGGTCTGACACTCGATCAGGTGCTCTATCAGCGCAATCCTGACGTGTTCAGTTTCTCCGACTATCGTTTGAGTATGCTCAAGGACCTGCGTGCTGCCATGTATAAGCAGGAGAGAATTGATAAATTTTTTGAATTGATTAATTCCTTGTTCCTGATGACCGGTAAGTCCATCGACATCGACGATAAGAACCGTGTAATCTTCCGTAAGGGAAAGCAGATCATCGATATGGAGAAACTTTCGGCAGGCGAAAAGCAGATCCTTCTGCTCCTCTTCACGCTTTTCCTGATGGAGGATCGTTCGACGGTGCTTCTGTTGGATGAGCCCGAGATCTCTCTGCATATCGAATGGCAGGACAGACTTATCCAATTGATGCTTGACTTGAACCCCAATTGCCAGATCATTATGACCACCCATTCGCCGAATATCTTTGCCGATGGATGGGAGGACAAGCTTGTCTTCATCTCCGACCTGGTGAAACAGTAGCGTTGACGTACTTCCCTGACATGTGAAAGGTAATCTCGACTTGTAAACAAAAAGATAGGAAAGAGGCTGTGTGACAATAAGATCACACAGCCTCAATTTTTTTTAGTCTAAATAATTTAGGATCTTTCTTCAAATAATTAGGTTGAAGAACTTTGAGAAGGTTACGATAAGCCTGTTATGACGCCATTGGAATCAATGTCAATGAGTTCTGCCGAAGGTGCTTTTGGAAGGCCTGGCATACGCATCATTTCGCCTGCAATGGCCACAATGAACTCGGCGCCTTGGTTGATGACGATATCGCTGATGACAAAGTTGAATCCCGTGGGCGCTCCCACGAGTTTGGGATCGGGAGTGAACGAGAACTGCGTCTTGGCAATGCAGACGGGAAGGCTGTCGAGACCTTGGTTGTGAACCAAGGTGAGCATCTTCTTCGCCTTCTCGCTGAATGTGATACTTCCTGCACCATAGATTTTCTTGACTACGGCCTTGATTTTGTCCTTGGGAGTATCATAGTCCTGATAGGTGAAGTTGAGAATCGGTTTTGATGGATTCTTTTCGATGGTCTCGACGACAGCCTTTGCCAGTTCCGTGGCACCTTCGCCACCATGTGCATAACCATCGTTGATGACGCATTGCACGCCGAGTTCCTCTTCGCAATGGTCAATGAGGCAGCGGATCTCTTCGTCAGTGTCGTTGGCAAAGCGGTTGAAGGCCACGAGGACAGTCTGTCCGAAACCTTGCATGTTGGCAACATGTCGGTCAAGGTTGGCAAATCCGCGCTTCAAGCCTTCAAGGTTGGGCTCCTTGATTTTGTCGGTGGGCACGCCTCCGTGCATCTTGAGGCCATTGCAAGTGCAGACAATCACGGTGAGTTTGGGGCAGAGACCGGCCTTGCGGCACTTGATGTTGAGGAACTTCTCGGCTCCTAGATCGGCACCGAATCCTGCTTCTGTGATGCAATAGTCGGCCAGCGACATGCCAAGTTCGGTGCCCAGGATGGTGTTGCATCCATGTGCTATGTTGCCGAAAGGACCACCATGAACAATAGCAGGTGTGTTCTCTGTGGTTTGCACAAGGTTGGGGAGAAGGGCATCGTCGAGCAGCACGCAGATGGCTCCGGCACAACCCAAATCCTTGACAGTGAATGGAGTATCGTCGTATCGATAGCCGAGTAGTATATTCTCTACTCTACGACGTAGGTCTTCACGACTGGTGGCCAGGCAAAGGATGGCCATGATCTCACTGGCCGGTGTGATGTCGAATCCGCTTTCAGCTGGAACACCGTTGCTTTGTCCGCCGAGGCCAAGGATGATCTTGCGAAGGCTGCGGTCGTTGACGTCAAGCACACGTTTCCAGAGTACCTGCTTCAAGGGTGGCAGTTCCTTGCGACGATGATAGAAATAGTTGTCGAGCAGGGCTGTAATGGTGTTGTGGGCTGAGGTCACGGCATGAAAGTCACCGGTGAAGTGGAGGTTGATTTTCTCCATGGGCAGCACTTGCGCATAGCCACCGCCTGCTGCACCACCTTTCATGCCGAAGCAAGGGCCTAACGAGGGTTCGCGAAGCACGACGATGGCTTTCTTGCCGATGTGGTTAAGGCCAAGGCTCAGGCTTATCGACGTGGTGGTCTTGCCGATACCGGCCTTGGTGGCAGAGATTGATGTCACAAGGATAAGGTTCGACTTCTTGACTTTCTCGTCGTTGATGTACTTCAACGGTACTTTGGCGATGTGATGACCATAAGGATAGATGTCTGGGGTTGCGATTCCGCACTTCTCGGCAATCTTTTCAATGCGTTCCAGTTTACACTCGTTCGCAATTTCGATGTCACTTTTCATTCCAGAGAGGGTAGTTTATTGTTTGTCGATGATTAATTAATGTTTCAGGTGTTCCAGTTTTTCCGAAAGCATCAGCATGTAATCGCGCAGGTTGGCTGCTTCCATGAAGTCGAGGGCCTTGGCTGCTGCGAGCATCTTTTGCTTGGTCTTGTCGATTTCGGCTTGCAGAAATTCTTTCGTAAGTGGTTGCAATCTACGTTCATGCCCTGCTGAGCTGCCGTCGGCTACCTGCATGTTGTAGATGCTTTCATCAATCTGAGGCGCAATCGTTTGCTGCTTTCGTGCTTCGAACGACGTGCGCGTGTCGGTGAGTTGTTCGTTGTCCAGAAGGCTCTTGCGTGGCTTTACGATTTGTGTAGGAGTGATGCCGTTTTCTTCGTTGTAGTGCATCTGTTTCATGCGACGACGTTCGGTCTCGTCGATGCATCGGCGCATCGAGCCGGTAATCGTGTCGGCATACATGATGGCGCGTCCATGAACATTGCGTGCAGCACGTCCAACCGTTTGCGTCAGGCTCCTTTCGTTTCGAAGAAAACCTTCCTTATCAGCATCAAGAATGGCCACAAGCGACACCTCGGGAAGGTCAAGGCCTTCGCGTAGCAGATTGACGCCGACCAGAACATCGTAGGTGCCTTCACGCAATTCATCCATGATGCGAACACGATCCAGCGTGTCTACATCCGAATGGATATAGGCGCAATGTATGCCATGTTCGCGTAGATATTCGTCAAGTTCCTCGGCCATCTTCTTGGTCAGTGTGGTGACCAGAGTGCGCTCGCCAGCTTCGATGGTTTTCTGTATCTCTTCCATTAGGTCATCAATCTGATTTTCAGATGGACGCACTTCGATGGTCGGATCAAGAAGACCCGTTGGGCGAATCAACTGTTCGGCCACGATACCTTCGCTTCGCTCCAGTTCGTAATCGGCAGGAGTGGCGCTGACATATATGGTGGTAGGAGTGAGGGCCTCGAATTCTTCGAACTTCAATGGGCGGTTGTCGATGGCGGCAGGAAGACGGAATCCATATTCGACGAGCGTGGATTTACGTTTGAAGTCGCCACCACTCATTGCATGAATCTGAGGAATAGTGACGTGGCTCTCATCGACGATGAGCAGAAAATCCTTTGGGAAATAATCCAGCAGGCAGAAGGGACGGCTTCCAGGAGGACGTCCGTCAAAATAGCGCGAATAATTCTCCACGCCCGAGCAGTAACCTACTTCCTTGATCATTTCCAGGTCGTAAGTCACACGTTCCTTGATGCGTGCTGCTTTTTCGGGCTCGCCAATGCTCTCGAAATAATCGATTTGCTTGCCTAAATCCAATGCAATTTCGTCCACGGCTCGATCTACACGATCCTTCGTAGTCGTGAAGATGTTGGCAGGGCTGATCACGTAGCGGTCCATACGTTGCAGCGTATGCCCGGTCATGACATCAAGCGTTTCGATCTCTTCGATTTCGTCAAAACAGAAGTGGATGCGCACAATCAGGTCGGTGGCTGCCAGGAAAACATCCACCGTTTCGCCCTTGCATTGGAAATTTCCGCGTTGGAGGGCTACGTCATTGCGGGTATATTGCGCATTCAGCAGTGCACGGAGCAACTCGTCCCTGCCGATCTGCTGGCCAACTTCCACCGTGATCATATTGTTGTGGAAATCCTCGGGATTGCCGATGCCATAGAGGCAACTGACCGAAGAAATCACAATGACATCCCTTCGACCCGACAGCAACGCATAGGTGGCTGAAAGCCTGAGTTGGTCGAGTTCCATGTTGATGTCCAGGTCCTTCTCGATATACGTGTCGCTGGCTGGCAGATATGCCTCTGGCTGGTAATAGTCGTAGTAGCTGACGAAGTACTCGACTTGGTTGTTAGGGAAGAAGGCGCGCATTTCGCTGTAGAGCTGTGCGGCCAGGGTCTTGTTATGACTGAGAATGAGGGTAGGGCGCCCTGTTTGTTGGATGATATTCGCCATGGTGAATGTCTTACCGGATCCCGTAACACCCAATAAGGTTTGAGCAGGGATACCTGACAACACACCTTCCGACAGTTGACGGATGGCTTCTGGCTGGTCGCCCATCGGCTTGTAATCGGACTTCAGGTCGAAAGTCATGAGTAAAATGGAATAGAATCTATACCTTATATAAAAAGTGGCGCAAAGATAAGAAATCTCGCGCGCACGACAAAATAATATGAAAGAAAAATGCCAAATAATAACAATAATTAGTATTTGGCACTATGGTTATCATTTGCAACTGTCATTCTTGCTGTCCGAAAATATTGCCAAACAAATTGCGGAAGTCGTCCAGCAGTGACTTGTTGTAACTTTCGTCGTTGAAGTCGATTTGTTGCACATCACGAATGAAGTTGCACAAGTCATCACCACCACTTGCCTTTTGCTTGAACTTGAGTTCCATCTTGTCTGCGCCGAGCGGTAGGGGCAGGTAGTAGATGTCCCAGGGATCTTCGTCGCTCTGGGGCATGGACAGCGTGTAATAGACGGCACGTCTAATGGCGTGCTCTTCGGGCTTCAGGCGGATGGTGGCAAACTTTGCATCTTCTGGCTTCTTGGGTTGGGGAAGTACGAAGGTGAAAAGCAGCGTGCGATCTGGGAGCGCTTGGCAGCAGAACTCGACTAGGTTCAAGTTGAGTTGAGGGTTTCGTTTGTTCCCCTTGTAGGGAAATACTTTCCTCCATAAGTCAAGATCAACCAGCGCATGCAGAGGCATTGTTCCTCTTACGTATTCAAAAACCAGGCGTGGGAGAAATATGTTGGTGAATTGGTTGGTATCCATAATGACTTCCATATAAGACTAAGTTTGATTTGGACTGCAAAATTAAAAAAAAATCTTGATATCTCCAAATATTTTAGCCGAAATTTTTCAAAAAAAATCATTACAGATTTTTGGCCTCTGGAAGGGTTTTTCCAAAAAAATCGAAATATGCAGAATGTATGCAAATCGCATATTTTTAGGTGTATTTTTCCAATTCAGCGATGATTTATCCCGTGTGCTGCGTATAAGCAAAATATACAAAACGCATATGTGTATGTAAATAACTAAAAATGAGGGTAATATTGGATACATTCTAGGTAAATATTCCATAGTATGAAATAAACCTTTATGCAAAAATATGCATAACGAGAAAATCACCAATAATTTGCTATATGTAAACATCTATTTATAAGTATTTTGTACCTTGTTTAGTCGAATTTTATTATAGATTAAATTCGTTATTCTTCTTTTCTTCTGGGAAACTGTTTCCCTTTGCCATAGTGATAAAAATCACCAACCTTTTTTCGACCGTATTTTTAAAAATGTATACGTCAAAAAATGGCCTACAATCGACGTTCACACAATAAAACGATGTCTTATACGTTTAAATGATGAACGTTGATTCTGACGCAAATTATAAAGAGATGAAAAAGTATATTACAGACTTCAAGGTGGTAGCCAACGAACAGTTGTCCGATCGGCTCTTTATCTTACGCCTTACACCAGCCGATGGTTCGCCTATCGCACCATGTCATGCTGGACAATTTGCCGAATTGCGGGTCGATGACGAACCCCGTGTTTTCCTCCGTCGCCCTATCTCGATACATCGTGTCGATTATGATGCCAACGAGATGTGGCTCCTCATTCAGCGTGCTGGTCATGGCACCAACAGGTTTGCGTGCTTGCGCGCGCGCGATCAATTAAATATTATATATCCCCTGGGCAATGGTTTCACCATCGAAGAGCAGGTACCTGACATGCATTATCTGCTGATTGGTGGTGGCGTTGGTGTTGCACCTCTGCTCGAAACAGGTTACCAGTTAAAGCAACGTGGTGCCCGGGTTAGCTTTCTTCTTGGTGGAAAAAGTTGCGCAGAAATCGCACAAGTTGCACAGTTCCGTAAAGTCGGAAATGTATATATTACTACCGAAGATGGTTCGGTCCTCGAAGGCTTGGATTGCCAGCGCGGGTTTGTGACACAGCATTCAGTCTTGAAAGAAGGTTCATTCGATGCTATCCGTGTTTGTGGCCCTGGTCCTATGATGAAGGCTGTGGCGCGTTTGGTTTCTTCCTGGAAGCAGAACGAACGTCCCCACTTTTGTGAGGTCTCGCTCGAGAACAAGATGGCTTGTGGCCTCGGTGTTTGCCTTTGCTGCGTTGAGGACACCAAGGATGGTCATAAGTGCGTCTGCTCCGATGGTCCGGTGTTCGACATCAAGGACCTCAAATGGTAGGAAACATCGGCTTAGTTCAAAGACATCAATTCAACTTAATGACATTTGAAAGATTATGGCAAATCTTACGACAAATATTGCAGGACTGATCTTGAAGAATCCTGTGCTTACCGCTTCGGGAACCTTTGGCTATGGCACGGAATTCAGCGATTTCATCGACCTTGAACGCCTGGGAGGTTTTATAGTCAAGGGCACAACACTCCATCCACGCCAGGGCAATCCTTATCCGCGTCTTGCCGAGACGCCATCGGGCATGATCAATGCGGTTGGCTTGCAGAACAAGGGCGTCGCTTATTACATTGAGCATATCCATCCCCAACTTGCCTCTTTGAAGACCAACGTCATCGTCAATCTCAGCGGCAGTTGTATCGAAGATTACGTTGAAGGTGCTCGAATGCTGAACGAAGTGGAAACCATCCCTGCCATCGAATTGAACATTTCCTGTCCCAATGTAAAGGCAGGAGGCATGGGATTCGGTACAAAGCCTGAAATGGCTGCTGAGGTGGTCCGAGAGGTACGCAACGTCTATCGTAAACCTCTCATCGTAAAACTGACACCCAATGTGACTAGCATCGCCGAAATCGCAAAAGCCGTGGAGGATGCAGGCGCCGATTCGGTCAGCCTGATTAACACGGTGCTTGCCATGGCTGTTGATGCCGAACGTCAACGTCCCATCTTGAGTACAGTCACCGGAGGTCTGTCAGGCGCAGCAGTCAAGCCTATCGCCTTGCGTTGTGTATGGCAGGTCTACAATGCCGTAAAGATCCCGATTGTAGGTCTTGGAGGCATCATGAACGCCACCGATGCAATCGAGTTCATGCTGTGCGGAGCAAGGGCAATCGAGGTGGGTACAGCTAACTTCATCGACCCCGCGGTAACCATGAAGATCATCGATGGCATTGATGAATATCTTGACCGGCATGGCTGTCAAAATGTATCGGAAATTGTCGGTGCGCTGAAAGTTTGATTAAAAAATTGCGGTTTTTTGGCGAAAAATACAATATATTTATTATATTTGCGCCCGAAAATCGCTATTTTTTATTATATATGGGTAAAATCAAAGGCATGGGCATTGCCCTTGTCACTCCTTTCAAAGCCGACATGTCGGTTGATTACGACGCTCTGCAACGTCTGGTCGAATTCCAGGTCAGCAGCGGAGCGGACTTTCTTTGCGTTCTATGTACAACTGCCGAAACACCGACCCTCACCCCCGAAGAACGAGCAAAAGTGCGTCAGGTAGTAACCGACCAGGTGCGTGGTCGTGTCCCTATTGTCATTGGTTGCGGCGGCAATAACACGATGGCTATCGTCAACGAACTCCGAACCACCGATTGGCGTGGTGTCGATGCAGTACTCAGTGTGGTGCCCTATTATAACAAACCCTCTCAGGAAGGCCTCTATCAGCATTTCTCGACCATTGCCAAGGCTTCGCCCATCCCCGTCATCCTCTACAACGTGCCGGGTCGTGTAGGTGTGAATATGACTGCTGCTACCACGTTGCGTCTGGCCAACGACAATCCGAACATCATTGCAATCAAGGAAGCATCTGGCAATTTCGACCAGATTGATGACATCATTAAGAATAAGCCTCGAAACTTCACGGTGCTCAGTGGTGACGATGGCATCACCTTCCCGCTCATAACCTTGGGCGCCGAGGGTGTGGTATCGGTCATCGGCAATGCGCTTCCAGGCGAATTTGCACGCATGGTGCGCTTGGCGCTCAATGGCGACTATCAGAACGCTCTCACCATCCATCATCGTTTCAAGGAACTATTTTCGCTGCTCTTTGTTGATGGCAATCCGGCCGGCGTTAAGGCCATGCTCAGTGCTATGGGCTATTGTGAGAACGTGCTGCGCCTGCCACTCGTTCCAACTCGAATAACTACATTCGAGAAGATTCAGGCTATTCTTCGACAATTATAATCGATTATGAAATTCAAGCAAGTTCCGGTCCTTCTGCTCACCGGTTATCTGGGCAGTGGTAAGACAACCCTTCTCAATCGTATTCTGACCAATGAGAAGGGCATTCGTTTTGCAGTTATCGTTAACGACATTGGCGAAGTGAATATTGATGCTGATCTCATCCAGAAGGGTGGCGTCGTTGGTCAAAGCGATGACTCGCTCGTGGCTTTGCAGAACGGTTGCATCTGTTGCACCTTGAAGATGGACCTCATTCAGCAACTGAACGATCTGGTCAATCAGAATCGTTTCGACTATATCGTCATTGAGGCATCGGGCGTATGTGAGCCTGGACCAATCGCGCAGACAATCTGTTCTATTCCCAATGTGGTGGCCGAAGATGCGCTCAAAGGCGGTATCCCTGTCCTCGATAGCATCACTACCGTTGTCGATGCCCTTCGCATGAAAGACGAGTTCCAAAGCGGCGAATCGCTTACACGCAAGAATCTTGACGAAGACGATATCGAGAATCTGATCATCCAGCAGGTCGAGTTCTGCAACATGATCTTGCTCAACAAGGCCTCAGAGGTCAGCAAGGAGGATTTGAAGCGAATCCACGACATCATCCGCGCTTTGCAGCCAAAAGCTAAGATCATCGAATGCGATTATTGTGACGTTCCTCTCGAACTCCTTATCAATACCCAAATGTTCGATTTCGAATCCGTAGCCACTTCGGCCACATGGATTCAGAAGGTCGAAGGTGACCTCGACGAAGATGCCGAAATCCACGAGCATCATCATCACGACGATGAAGATGATGATGACGAACACGAGCATCACCACCATCATCACGAACATGACGATGATGATGACGAGCATGAGCATCACCATCACGATGACGACGATGACGATGATGACCATGACCATGAACATCATCATCACCACCACGATCATGAGCATCATCACCACCATCATCACGATGGGGAAGGAGAAGCCGAAGAATATGGCATCGGCACCTACGTCTATTATGCCCGCCAGCCCATCATCCTCGGTCTCTTCGACGACTTTGTGGCACGTCGTTGGCCAAAGAACATCATCCGTGCCAAGGGCATTTGCTACTTCTCCGACGAGCAGGACGTCTGCTATGTCTTCGAGCAGGCTGGTCGTCAGACCACCGTTCGCAATGCCGGCAGTTGGTTCGCTACCATGCCCAAGCGCGAACTCGAAATGATGCTGGAACGCGATGCCAACCTTCGTCGCGATTGGGACGAAGTCTATGGCGATCGTATGCAGAAGATTGTCTTCATCGGTCAGAACCTCGACAAGGCACTCATCAAGAAAGAGATGGACGCCTGTCTGGTTCAATAGTTCTCGAAATCTTTTTCTATCACGAATTAGAGAATTTGAAAATTATTGTGGTGCCCTTCCATTCGCAATGATTCTATAATTCGATAATTCGGGATAGAAAAAACCATAAACCAGTTTTAGATTATCTTTTTTCTTATACCTGATCATGGAGATAAGGACAGTATGTATCGGTTTGTCCATCATGGCATTGGCATGCTGCGATAGACTTTCGGCAAACCCGCAATCGAGTGACAACAATCAGCGTCAGCAGGTCATCGACCTTGCTGGACGTTGGCGTATGGGCTTCGATAGTGCCCAGTACAACTACGCAGTGACCTTGCCCGGTACTACCGATACCAATGGTTTGGGCGAGCCTTGTGCCGACAAGACCGAGACCACGCGTCTCTCCCGTCGTTTCAGCTACAAGGGCGAGGCTTGGTACAACAAGTCGTTCGAAGTGCCTGCCGACTCTCTGTCCTGGACGCTCATCCTCGAACGCACCAAGTTGACCCGTGTCTATGTCGATGGCAAATATGTAGGTACGTCCAATAACATCTCCACGCCCCAACGCTTTACGTTCGATTATCTTGCCCCTGGCCGTCACGATCTCACCATCATGGTCGATAACTCCAAGGGGGTGCCCGAGCAGATCTATGGCAACAGCCACGCCTATACCGAGGATACACAAACCAATTGGAATGGCATCATCGGCAACATCTGCCTCATTTCAGGCAACGAGAAAGCCAAGGTGCGTCCTGCCAAGGTGAATCCTGCCTTCAACGACTTCCACATCGAAGGTCGTCATTTCTATGCCAATGGCCATCGCATTTTCCTGCGCGGCAAGCACGATGCTTGTGTCTGGCCCCTCCATGCCCATGTGGCCATGACAGTGGATGAATGGCTCTGGTACCTGGGCATCTGCAAGGATTACGGAATCAACCACATTCGTTTCCACTCCTGGTGTCCTCCTGAGGCTGCATTCACGGCTGCCGACAGCCTTGGCATCTATATGCAGCCCGAACTCCCGTTCTGGGGCGATTTCAACGAAAAGGATTCCGTCCTGATGACGTTCCTCCACAAGGAAGGCATCAACATCCTCAAGGAATATGGCCATCATCCGTCGTTCGTCTTCATGGCCCTTGGTAACGAACTATGGGGAAGCATCGACGCCATGAAACGTTTCGTCAAAGATTTCCGTGCCATCTGTCCCGACAAGTTCTACACTTTTGGTTCCAACTATTACTTGGGTTACCAGGGCGTAAAGCCTGGAATGGACTATTTCACCACCTGTCGTGTCGGAGGTGAAGGCTGGGGCAACTACAATACCCACACCCGCGGTTCGTTCTCGTTTGCCGATGTG
>JAEEGJ010009120.1_pt1 | contig 26810 bp, 19 predicted proteins | sample 8958761 | NCBI WGS metagenome assembly JAEEGJ01 (sample SAMN16246546, study PRJNA631951) | gut metagenome | biome: gut microbiome; feature: rumen; material: RS-attached | host: Bos | place: Iran: Karaj | collected 2018-10 | reverse complement strand
TACGAAGCAAGGGCTTGGACATTCCATCAAAAAAAGCACTTAAATCAAACATTATGCACCTTAAAATAGGAAGCCAAATATAATAAAAAATGGTCCGTTAGTTAAGGGGCTACACACGTGAACAGGTATGAGAAATGCCCGCCGATGGCGGGCATAACTAAGTCCGGGGTGACAATGTCGCGGGTTACTTCACGAAGCGTTCGATGTCGGAGATGGAGCCTGCAATGCGGTTCTTGAAATTCCAGATGCGGGCGAAGGTCTTGCCGTAGCGTTCGAGGACAACGCGATTGTCCAAGATGAGGACCTTGCCAGAATCGGAATCAGAACGCAAGAGGCGACCCATGCCCTGACGGAGTTCGATATAGGCTTCCGGGATAAAGTAATCCTTGAAGAAGTTCTTGTTTGCCGCCTTCATTTCGTTCGTGAGACCGGCGACAAGCGGATCGCTCGGGTTCGGGAACGGGAGCTTCGTAATGACGAGCAGCTTGAGTGCATCACCCGGGAAGTCTACGCCTTCCCAAAGGCTCTGGCAGCCGAGCAAGCAAGCGCCGCGTTCCTTACGGAACATCGCGACAAGGCCATCGAGCGAGCCATCGACATGCTGGCAGAGCAAGAGCTTGTTGCGTTCGGCAAATGCCGGGGCAAGAGCGGCCTGGGCCTTCATCATCGTTGCGACACTTGTGAAGAGCACCATCGTGTTTTCTTCGACATTCGGGAGTACCTTCAAAAGCGTATCGTTCAAAGCATCGCCAAATTCCGGAGCAGAAGGCTTCGGGAGGAACTTTGCGACCATCACGGAACGGCGATCGTTCACGTCGGACTGTTCGGTGTAAACACGCACGAACGGCTGTTTGCCCAAGCGCAAATTGTCCATGCCCATTTTCTGCAAGAAGTACGTGAGGTCCGCCTGCACAGAAAGCGTTGCCGATGTAAACGTTGCAGACTTGATCCACGGATAGAATTTTTCTCTCCAGACGTTACCGGAGTGGAGCGGGATTGCATGCAGCTTGATGGTATGCGGGTTGAACGGTTCTTCCATGTAGAAGACCCAATCGTTACGGCCCGCTTTTGTGACAAAATCAAAGTCCGAAATGAAGTGGCTGATTTCAGTCATGCGGCTATCGAGATCGCTCACGATACCCTTGAGAGAATCGATGTTTGCAGCTGCAGCAACGAGCTTTTCAGCAAAGCCACGAGCATTATTGTACTGCTCGAGGAACGTTGCCGGGTCTGCTTCGTATTCAGCGAGGATGCTGTTCGTGTACGTAAATCCGCTACGGCCATTCTTCTGCTTGGCAAGCTTCTTGCCAATCTTCATGAAGAAGCGGTGCAGAGCCTTTTCGGCTTCGCCCAGAGCTTCGGAAAGCTTGTCGCAGAGTTCGTGGAGTTCCGGCTGTTCTGCCGGGATGCGGCTTGCAATTTCTGCAATGAGGCCATCGCCACCCGCCTTGGAAGGCTCAAGCGTCTTCGCGATATTTCTGAATCCGAAGAACGAGATAGAACGGCCAAACACCTGATTGCTGATTTCGGGCAAGCGGTGCGCTTCGTCAAAGACGATGTGTTCGTAAGCCGGGAGCAACGCAAAATCGAGTTGCAAGTCCGAAAGGAAGAGCGAATGGTTCACAAGCACCATGTTCGCATTCATTGCCTTGCGCTTTGCAATGAGCGCCGGGCAGTTTTCGTGATGCGAGTGATTTTCGCCGCTACAGCAAGAAGCGCTGCAAGAGAGCTTAGACCAAAGCACACGATTGCGGCTCTGGCTAAAGGAATTGCATTCGTTGATGTCGCCCGTTTCGGTCGTGAGGACCCACGGGATAAGCGCCATGAAGGAATCGCGTTCTTCGGCGGAGAGGAGCGTTTGCGGGTGCATCAGCAGTTCTTCGAACTTGCGGAGGCAAAGGTAATTGTCGCGGCCCTTCAAAATAGCCGGGCGGAGTTCGCCATTGTAAATCTTTGCAATCTGCGGGATGGCTTCGGTCCAGAGCTGTTCCTGCAAGGTGCGCGTTGCCGTACTGATGAGCACGCGTTCGCCCGTGATAGCCTTGTTCGCGGCAGTAATGAGGTAAGACAGAGTCTTTCCAGAACCGGTCGGAGCTTCGAGCACGCAGAGGCCACCCTTGTACATGTTACGTTCCATGACGGAGGCGAAATCCTGCTGGTTGTGGCGCGGCTTGTAATCATCGACGACAAACGAGATAAAACCGCCTTCCTTGAAGAACTCGCTTACGCGCGGAGCCCTGGATTTTGGCAAAGCCTCCAAAGCAGGAGCTGCAGGCAACTTGTACTTCGGAGGAGAAAGTTTTTCGACATTCGAAGTAAAGAGCGTTTCGTAGCCAGAACCCTTAGCCACTTTAGAAAGGGCATCGTAAATCCACGGATCCATCGTAGAAATCTTTTCGAGAGCCTTCACGAACAAGCGTCCACAAGCATCGGCATCGGGCAAGGCGCGGTGGGCGCGGCTACGTTCAATGTTCAGTTCCTGCACGAGCGTATCGAGGCGATGGTTCGGCACATCCTGGAACGCAATGCGCGAAAGCGTGAGTGAATCCCAGAACACGTGAGAATCGTAAGAAATTCCGACTTTCGTAAAAGTCTGCTTCAAGAACTTGGAATCGAAAACAGCGTTGTGCGCGACAATCGGGAGGTCACCGACGAAAGAGCAAATCTGACCTGCAATCGTTGCAAAATCCGAAGCACTTTCCAAGTCGGCCTTGTTGATTCCAGTGAGCGTTTCGATAAAGGGGCGAAGCTCTGCAGAAGACGGCTTCACTAGAAAATCGAGATTTTCCTTCGGTTCGCCATTTTCAAAGCGAACAAGCGCGACCTCGATTATTTCGTCTTTTTCAAAATCGAGACCTGTCGTTTCCAAGTCAAGCGCTACAAATGCTGGAATCTTTACCATCTTAATCCATCCTTTAAGGCAATGCCGGAAGGTTCGGCATCAGTTGATCTAAATCGTTTGGACCACTCTTGATCTTTAACGTATCAAGCGGAGCACGCCATGCAGACCCGTATTTGAAAGGCTGCAAGGAACCGCCACTTGGCAAATCCGAGCCTTCCTCTGCATAATAATAGTCAATAATGTAATCGCCCTCAACGAGATCGTTAAAGGCAAACGCCCCATGAGCGGAGCACTTTGCAAATTCAAACTTCCCAGTCTCTGCAGACTTGAGGCGAACAACAGCACCTTTTTTGGCACCAGGGATTTTCCCCACCATCGATGCAAATTTTAACTTGGAAATAGATTCAAACACAAGCTTGCTCTGGTACTTTGTCTGAATCACCGTATCACGGACGCCATTGCTATCGGCTTTAGCAAGAGTCGTATCGGCATAGCCGCGCAACAAGCTGAACTTGGAATCGGTCGGCCAACGCTCACTACGCTGAACAACATAGCGGATCGGGTCCAGCTTTTTCACTTCCACTTGAGTCGTATCCTTGTTCTCGACAATAAAGAACATGTCCTTCAAGGAATCGAGCACAGGCTTGTTGTAAATCACGATAAGCGAATCATCCGGGAAAGCCTTTTTCGCCTTGCCTGTAATCTTAACCGTCTGGATAGACGGAGCAAGCGTATCGCCTTCCATTTCTTTCCATTCAATTTCGGCGTAGTTACGGGCAGTATCCAAAGCGCGGTTCAAGGAATCCTTACCGCTACGGCAAAGGAACTTGTACAAAACCTCATCTTTCGGCTTCGGGTCAAAATAGAATCGCGGTGCACTTGAAGTTCCGAGATACACAAATCGCGGGTAAAGCGTGTCGCCATTTGCCGAAGTCATGTAACAGTTAGATGTGTCTGCAAAAGCGGAATCAAAATACACATGGCGCGTAAAGTTCGCTTCAAGAATATTGGCATTCGGCTGCGAGAGCGTACCCATTTCCAAAAGCGACGTATCCTGGTCGGCAAGAGCTATCCACAGCGTGTCCGAAGTCGATTCCGTAAGAACCAAGTCCGAGACCCAGACGCCTGCAAGTTCCGACGACGGTTCAATTTTATGATTGCCGTTGCCATCGACAAAAGCGACAACGCGGTAGCGCCCCGCCTTGAGACCTGTAAACGTGAAGCTTCCGATGCTATCCGCAGCCGTGAGGTAAAGCGGTTCTTCCTTCGTGAGCATCGGGAGGGAATCAAGCACCTTCGTAGTCGTATCGCGGTACTTTTCAAGATAGCGCTTGGATTCACGTTCGGAGCCCATCAAATAAAGCCCGACACTTGGATAAGCTTTTTTGCGGACAAGGGAATCGCTCACCATCACGCGACCACTCAACGTGAGCGAGTCGATTATAGCCCCCGTCGAGAACACGACATGGAAAGGCTTTGCGAGAGCGTTTCCGCGCAAGTCCTTGATGCCACCAGCAAATGTCACAGTATAAGTCGTACCGGTATCAAGTTCAGCACGTGAATAGACTTCGAGCGTCTTGCCATGAACTTCGTAGCGCAACTTCTTTTCGATCGGAGGCGATATGGTAATGGCACCGCGAGGAATCGATGCATTAATCCATTCATCAAATTCCAGTTTCACATAAAGTTCGTTCGGGTGGTTCGCCGTCTTTGGCGCAGGCAAAACCCCAGCCACACGCGGCGGGAGCTTATCTTCGGGGCCGCCTGTCGGAGCCACTTGCGTTGCACAAGCAGCGATCATCAGGCACGACGCCAAGAAATATGCCACACTCGAAAACTTCATTTGCTTCTTTACTTGATCAAGTCAATAATCTTGCCTATGCGAGTGAAACGGATGCGGAACGGGATGCGCCACCAAGTGAGCGGGTTACCGAGAGCAAACTTGGCATCATCATTTTCGAACGAGAAGTAGATGACAAAAGCCTTTGCGCGGATGTTGCGGAGCGAGACCACACCCCAGTAGCGGCTATCGGCGGAATTGTCGCGGTTGTCGCCCATCATGAAGAACTGCGGGTACTTCACGACATAGCGGTCAATCTTTTCGGAACCGATATAGAGATTGCGCTGGATTTCGAAATGGTTGCTTTCGACAACTTCAGTAGAGTCCGTAGAATCCTGGGCAGGCGCCACCACATTCAAGCGTTTCACGTTGCCTTCGAGATCCTGGAGAATAGAGCCTTCAAACGACACATAGCTGACCGGGCGCGTAAAGCCGCTGTTCAAATTCGGATCGTGCGGGTCGATCATCGGCAAGAAACCAATCTTTGCAAGTTCCCTGAAATAGCTGAACGGCATTGCACCGGACAACGTATCGCCCAGCGTAAGGCGCTGCTGGATCATCGTCTGGTTTCTCGAAAGCATCGCATTCAGCAAGAGGCCGCGGTCATTTTCGACCGGGAATTTAAAGTCGTTGAAAACGTAATTGTTGTTTTCACGGCCATTGCGCAAAAGCGAAAGTTCCAGACGCACGGAAGAATCCGGATTTTCCTGAGCCACGAGCGAACGCAGCCACCAGAGTTTCACCATCGAGAGGGAATCGACGTACAGCGTATCGCCCACAGACGGCACTACAAACTCTTCGACTTCATCACGCGGCGAAAGCGTGCGCACACTGGCTGTCCACTTTCCGAATGCCGGGAGCGAATCCTGACGCTTGCCGTTCAAGAAGAGCTTACCGCCATGAACAGCAACCGTATCACCGCTTACAGCGACACAGCGCTTGATGTAATCCTTCGGTCCATCGCCATAATGTACAATGTGCGGCTGATCCTTTTCAGGAGAATGGTCCCAATAGTAGTTACCCAGCATGAGGGCATTGAACAAGTGCGTGTAGCGCTTGGGATTGTTATCGGGATATTCCGGTTCGCCCGGATAGCGGAAGATGACGACATCGCCATGTTTCGGTTCGGCGTATCCCGGGAACTTCTGGTTCGAAAATGGAATCGGGGAACCGTAAGTGAACTTGAGACCCAGCAAGAAGTCTCCCGTCTTGAGAGAATCTTCCATGGAGCCACTCGGAATCTGGAACGCCTGGATGACGTACTGGATAACGATCAACGCAAGGACAACAGGGACAATAACTTCACGTGTAAAAGATTTCAAAAAAACTTTTGCTGATTTTTTTTGAGGTGTCTGTTCCATCAAAACTCCAAATTACAAACTCTTAACGGTTTTTACGAAATTACGGCTTACGGTAATCTGCGTGCGGTTCTTGTCGCGCAGCACAACGCACAGGCGGCCAGCATCGGTCTTGCGAATTTCAGCGATATAGTCGATTGCCACCAAGTGAGCACGATGAACGCGGACAAACTGACGCGGATCGAGTCGCTTTTCGAGTTCCACAAGCGTTTGGTCAATCACGTACTGCGCTGTCGTAGTGTAAGCGGTCGTGTATTTTTCTTCGCTCTGGAAACGGATGACTTCGTCCATGTTCACAAGCAAAATGCGGTCGGACTGCTTGACCTGCAAACGCTGCATGTAAAGCCCGCTCGAGCTCATCAACTCCTTAAACTTGTCCCACGAGAAATCCGCCGGAACACCTTGCCCATTTTCGTGCGGCATGCGCTTGCGGAGTTTGCCCATCGTCGCCTGCAGACGTTCAGGGTCAATCGGCTTCAAGAGGTAATCGACAACGTTCTCTTCGTAAGCGCGGAGTGCAAAATTGTCGTAAGCAGTCGTAAAGACAATAAGCGGGATATCATCTTCGTTAAGCGACTTCAGGACTTCGAACGCATCCATGTCGGGCATCTGGATATCCAAGAAAACGACATCCGGATCGAGTTCATGAATTTTCTGGATAGTCTGCGTTCCAGAAGAGGCTTCGCCTAAAATTTCGATTTCGCCCGAATACGCTTCGAGCAGGGAACGCATGCGTACACGAGCTAACGGTTCATCATCGGCAATTAATGCTGTAAACATATTCTCCCGCTCTCACTTAATCTTTTTATAGAATCGAACAAGTACCGCTTTCATGCCATCGGCATCGCGATAAACATCGCCCAATTTCATGAAGGCAAGGTTTCCGACCCTATCGCGCTTGAACGCCCACTGGATAGAATTATCCGAAAGGCTCACCTTTACAATGCTATCGGCAAAGACGAACGTTCCACGGAGCGTATCGACTTGCACAGAATCTTTCAAAGTCATTTGAATGGCTTGGACAGTTCCATCCTTGAACAAGTCCATATCAACACCGCGCTGGTTACAATCATCGCACGGCATACGGCCTGAATAAAAGCCAAAAACATCCGCAGGGATTTCTACGGGCGGCAAATCAGGAAGCGGTTCCTTTTTTTCTTCGGAACATCCCACAAAAAGACCGCAAAGCATTGCGGCTAGCGCATAGGCATACTTCATGCCAATAATCTAAAAAATTTCAGACAAGGCTAAAGGAACGTTACTTTAAAAACCGGTAGAATAGACCAGTCTAAAGCCAAGGGTAGCCTTGGAAAGAGCTGGGTCATGTTTTTCACGTTCCTTCGGAGCAAGTACGGTTACCTTGTCCGACCAGCCGCCACCACGCACAATGCGATAATCGCCTGATTCCGGGCCCGTATAATTGTCGCTTTTATTTTTAGGATAAGCGTCATACCAGTCATTTACCCATTCGGCAACGTTACCTGCCATATCGTAGAGGCCAAATTCATTCGGCAATTTTTTCGCCACTTCGTCAGGACCGGAAGTTTGTCCATAATAGGCGTACTTGGAGGCAACATCGACATCCCAATAATAAGTCGTAGTCGTGCCACCACGGGCTGCAATTTCCCATTCGTTTTCGGTCGGGAGCCTAACAGCAATTGCAGAGTAATCAATAGTCAAATCAACTAAGACTGAATCCCCGATAACGGACTTGTAAACGTAAGCCGTATCAAGCCCGGCAAGTTTCGAAAACGCATTGCAGAAAAGTGCTGCATGGAACCAATTCACATTGGTAACAGGACGCTTATCGCCTTCCTTGGACTGTTTGGGCAGTTCATCCATGACAAATTTATAGACCTTTTGGGTCACTTCGGTTGTCGCCATGCTAAAAGCATTGACGCCAAAGGAATTCACGCCACGGGTAATAGAAGATTTAGGGATTTTCACCCAATCAAACAATCCAAAGATATCGGAGTTAACGTCAGGTTCCACCGCACTTGACGAGGACTTGGAATCGGAACTAGACGCTTTACCGCCATCGTTTGGGAACTCGGCATTCCCTTCAACGGGGTCGCCGCTTGCTGTACACGCATGAAGCGTTAATAAAGCAAACGGCAGCAACAGATAAAGTTTACGATTCATAGTCACGCCCCCTTTCATCCACGACGTTTCCGCTAGCGGACAACACCTACGCGGTAAATTTTCTGCTTCGTCTTGCCACTTTCGAACTTGACTTTCAGGCGCGCCGTATAGACATCACTGCCGAGATTACGCAAATCGAGATTGGCTTGATTCTTGCCAGCAACACCGTCCGGGATGTTCGTCTTGAACACGCACAAGCCCGTGATATCGTACAGTTCCAGCTTGATGGATTGCGGTTTTGCACCGAGTTCCAAACGCACCTTTGCATCACCGCCGCGAACTGGATTCGGGAAAATGAAGAAATCTGTGATTTCGTCTTTAGCCTTTGAAGCATTGACATCGCCAAGCTTGGATGCATCGAAGAATCCCGTACGTTCGTTGCCACCTGCCGGGAGCGCCCATGCAGCGGCAGCCTTTTCAGCACCGTTAGCAGCCTTATCCAGGCGGAACGCCGTCACGTTGTTTCTGTGGAATGCATAAAGCTCAGGTCCCTTGGAATCCTTCACGGCATCGGTCACATAAATGCTCATCGGAACAAGCTGCGAGAGCGAATCAATCGCTTCGTAACTGCCCGCTGCAATTGGGAAGCGTTCAGAAACGCGCTTGCCCTTGCCCGTGTAAGCGTACACCAAGCCATCGCTTGAAGGCACGAGAATTTCAGGAATCTTGTCACCCGTAACATCGACAAGAATCGGGTCGCTATGGAATCCGACGATAGGCGTACCGCGATTAATCGTTACCGGGAATCCGTCAATAGGGATGCCAAAGCGGTCAAGTGCGTAAACAAGGTTATCGCCAAGGAACACGATTTCCGGATAGCCGTCGCCATTGATGTCGCCAAGAGCGATACCAGACGTTTCGTCCTTGAGACCGCTTGTACCACGGGAACCACGCTTGTATTCGCGAGCCCAAATTTCGTTCCCTCCATCCAGAAGATTTGCTCGGACATGTCCATGACTGCCGACAAAAATCGGTTCCAGTTTTCCGTCCCTATCCAAGTCTGTGCAAGCGACCTTGAAATGTTCACCTTCGCGCAATGACTTACCAACAACAGCTATGGACTTCGGCGATTTACCAGTCTGTTCCTTTATATTCGTCGAGAGCCAACGTCCATCTTCGCCAACAACAACAAGGTTGTCTTCCGACTCGTCCTTGTTCTTGCACACAGCCATATCCTGCGGCTTAAACCCGTTGTACAAATCAAAACTTCCGCCACTGCCAAACACGCCATCCTTGTTTTCGCGAGCATAAGCAAGCTTGGAATCCGTTACAAACCAGACATTACCATTATAAACCAACGGACCTGCCATCGCCTTGTCTGAAATCTTCACGACATCTCTCTGCGGGATCATTCCCGTAAGGAACTTCGTGCGGACCAAAGCATGTTCATGCAAGCTATACACGTAATTACCATCGCTTGCAATCCCGACCAGCGGACCATCGCCAGAAGCTACGCGGTACAACGGAATTTCGCTCTTAGCCTCATTGCGGGTGAGCGAAGTTTGTGTCATCACCGTATCAGCCATGAAGAGCGTATCGCCAAGAGCGTTCATCGCCTGGAGCGTTCCGTCTTCGGAAGCAAACACAATCGCCTTGCCCGTCTCGTCATCTTCGTAATTGACGAACACCGCACCGCGCACCGCATTTGCAAGACCAACATTCTTCGGGAACTTCGAATTTTCGATGCTGCCGTCATCAACGCTAATTGTCACGCGAATCACCGGAGATGCAAAACTCTTGACGCTATCGCCCATAAACGCATTCGAAGTCTTTTCGATGCGAGCGTTCTTTGGCACATCTACCGTAATCTTGATGCCCGTATGACCGCCCTGCGTCGTAGCCGTATTGGCATAGCCTGTCGGGAGAATCGTCTTGACAGTATCAAACTTCTTATCCTTTGCAAAACGCAAATGCGGGAGCAGGTCCGTGCCGCTACCGTAATCGTAAGAATCTTCGCCAATCGCATTCTTGAACGTCTTGCCGATGCTCAGAACGCCATCCGATTCTACAAGAGAAAGACCGTATTGGTGGTCGCGATATTGTTCACCACCCCAAAGATTAGCGGTCCCATATTGGAGAGACTGCCTCAAATACCAGTCATTGACTTTCCAAACGGCAATACCACTTGCCGGGAGCGCCGCATCAAAGCTGCTCACGCCAAGAATCAAGCCCTTCGCCTTCTTTGTATTGCGCTTGCACTTGCCTTTGGTGCAAACACTGTCCTCAAACACGAGATGCAAGCTATCGACAGAAACCAAAATTGAATCGACATCGTCGTTCTGCACAGCTTCGCCACGATAAACAGTGACCATACCGTCCTTGTTCCAGGAACGCTGACGATTTTCAATCAGGATGTATTCGTTTGCGCTCAGAGCGACCTTCACGATTTCTGTACCGAGACCGCTACCCGCCGCCGCAATATCAACCGACACCGGATGACCCGCCGTCGGACGCACTTCCTTGACCTTAGACCAGCCCATGTAAACGCGTTCCCAAGCCGCAGGCAGCACCGGGAAGAATCCGTTACCTGCATTGTAGCCTGCAAAGTCCATCATATCGAAATAGCCCAAGCGGGAGATGCCCTTGATCACGTCGTACGTGTTCGGCATCCCGAGTTCGCGACCAATCTGGTTCACGACAATACCGTTAATGCCCCAGTTGAGTCCATCCTGCGAAGCCGTTTCACTGACCACCATCATCGACTTGAGCGTGTCAATCGCAGCGCCCTTCAACACAATGCCGTTGTTCAAGGAATCAACCTTGTCAATCACGACACCCGAAAGCGTATCGGGCAAATAAATCCAGTCCGATTGCGAGATATAAATGTCCAAGAAGTCGCCCGGCGTATTGGCGCCCTTTGTGCCCATGCTACCACCATCCACAAGTCGGCTAGCCCCTGCGTGGGCAATCATGAACGCGCGTTTTGTATTCGAGTTTTTCGAAAGCGGAATATTGAACGGGGAATCATCGGACTTGTGAGCTGCCATCACGGCATCGTAAACGAACTGCAAGTAGTCGCGACTGCGGGCTTCATCGTACTCCGCCGTCTTTTCGCCCTTCATCTTCTGAGTGCGATTGTAGTCAATCATCGGCTTGTCAAGCTTGTATGCCTTGCCGTCTTCGGGGAACACCCTCGACTTGATGACAAGCTCACCACCGCTTACCGCCTTGTAATAAGCGTTCGCAAAATCCAGATGCTTTTTCCAGTACGGGATTTTTCCGCGGCTCCCCGACGGATCCAAATCGAACGTCGCCGTATCGGAATCAAAAAGCCCCGTACCCGTCGTGAGCGAGTTGTTCGGAGACTCTTCCTTAAGCTGCACACGCAGCACAAAAACTTCGAGAGTGTCCGCCGCCTGCACGAGAGATGCAAACGAGAGGACCCCTAAAAACAATGCAAAAAACTTGGCATTTAACTTCATGATTATAATTTACAAAAAAAGCCAATCCTGGACGGGACCGGTTTTCAAGAATTAGATAAACAAAAGCAACTGTTTTAAAATATATTAAACCAAGTTTATCAACGCAAGCGCGCTCGCCTACATGACAAAAAGGCAATTATTTGGGCTACCCGCCGATGCGCTGGTAGCTTCGCGGAATATTCAGGCGCCAGGTTCCTGAGCCAAACGATTTGCCACGGGATACGCGCTTTACACGGAGTTCGAGGAATTGTTCCGATTCACGGACAAAGGAAATTTTCGAAGGCGTTTTCACACCGGAGAACTCTTTATATTCTTCAATGTTTAACCGTTCTGTTTTGCCGTCACGGCCAAGCGTTTCGAGCCAGAGAATTTCGCCATCTTTTTCGGCGTAGATATAATGGCGAGTCATGGCATCTCGGGCTTCGTGAATTTTTATAACAGCGGAATCAGAGCTCGCGGAATCGCGCACGGAAATTTCTTCGAGACCTTCGGGAATCACGCGACCTTCAAAGAGTCCAGCCACCTGATGGATATGCACAAGCGGGAGCGACGGATCCGTCATGAGCCCGACCATGTAACCGGCGCCGTTCATGTACATTTTTTCAGTCGGGAAAACCATCTGCCAGCCCGATTCGAGCCACAAAAGCGAGGCTACGCCAATGCCAAGGGAACCCGTAAGCTCCATGCGATAGCGTTTGTTCGGAACAGAAAAGAGCACAGCATCCAAATCCTGAGTCTTTCCGTCTGGTGCATAAATGGTGAGCGAAAAAATAGCCTTCAAGCTATCAACGGGAGCCTCGGCGCTCTCCGTAACTTTCGCCGCAGCCTGACGGCCGCCAGTACACCCCGTCAAAGACAAAGCAATCAACAAAAGGAAAAAGAGTCCCCGCAAAAAGGCGCCGAATCTAGCCAAGGTCATAAAAACCTACTTCTTTTTGCCAAAGAACTTCAGCACGGCAGGGTGTTTGGGATTGAGCTTTTGCAATCTCTTGTAAGACTTACGAGCTTCCTTTTTCAAGCCAAGAGCTTCCTGAATTCCAGCCATGTGTTCCCAGAAAACATCATCTCGGCTCATCTTCTTGCTATCGATCAGCTGCATCGCCTGATATGCTTCATCATAACGACCTAGGCGGTACAGTCCCCAAGCCTTGGAATCCAAGTAGGCGTCCTTAGAATCTCCGTCTTTTTCAAGAGCGAGCGCTTCGAGCACAAGCTTGTAGCCCTTTTCGACTTCAGCAGGCGTGCGGTTTATTTCAATAAGCGAATAACCATAGTAGTTGAGCGTCGATGCTCTTTCACGCGGGCTAAATTCATTAAGCTTGAGCAAGAATTCAAACTGGCGGAAAGATTCATCATAACGCTTGAGGCGTTCCAAGTTCATCGCCATCGAAAGACGAACACGGCTGTACGAAGAATCTTTTGCAAAGAACGTTTCGAGCATGGCTTCGGCACGTGTGCGATTATCCAAGGCATGAGCCTTTTTAGCGGAATCAGCTTTCAAGTCCTTTTCGAGGTCCAGAGCTTCACCGATAAGCGCTCTCGAATAGATGTCGAGCACCTGCAAATACTTGAGCTGAGCTTCGTTCTTCAGCTGCACGAGATTCGTGGAATCCACAACGCCGGGGAGCGGTTTCCAGTTTTCCCAGAATTTCTTGAGGGAATCGAGCAAAGGGAATGCCTTGTCAAACTTGTCCGCAAGCGCATACACAGAAGCAAGCAACATTCTCGTATCGCCGTTCGATACAGAATCGGACTTCTCGGCGTACTTGATTGCTTCGGCATAGTTCTGTTCGCTTGCAAAGATATTCACGAGACCAAGAAACGCGCGGTTTGCATATTTCGGCTGGCCTTGCAACTTATCGACGGAAGCAAGCAAGTGAACTTTTGCGCTATCCATCATGCCGACATCGTATTCATACTGACCGATAAAGCAAAGCACCGCAGGCGTCTTGACGCCATCATCATAATATTTCTTCCGTGCAAAAGCGTATGCGCTATCCCCTGCCAAGGAGGGGAGCACCATGATAGTCATTTCTTCATCTTCGGGCTTTGCGCTCGTGAGCGTATCGACAATAGCAACCGCTTCCTTGAAGCGCTTCATCGCCATGAGACCGCGCACTTTCTGCAAGAGCATCTGCTTATCGCCAGTGGCATCGTGAGCTTTACCGAAAAGTTCAACAACAGCAGAATCGCGACCCAAATCCAAAAGGAGCGAAAGCTGGCGCTGGAACAATGTCGAAATGTAATTGACCTTCGGTAAGAGCAAATCATAAACGCGGACAAGTTCCTTCTCGTCACGAACCGCTTCGAGGAACAGGCTGTAGTCATAAAGGAGAGCCATGTCCTGATAGTGCGAGGAATCCAAGCCCATCACAAAATACTTGCGGCAAGAATCAGCTTCACCAGTCTTGACGTAGAGTCGAGCGAGCAACGCATACTGAGCAGCCGTGCGTTTGCCCTTGAGCTGAGATGCTTTTTGCGCTTCGACAAGAGCTAAAGAATCTTCACCCGCAGCCACCAGGCGTTCAGCCACACCAAAGCCCAAATAACGGCTTGTCGGATCAGCCTTGTAAGCCTGTTTCCAGAAGAAATCCGCCTGACGCTGGTCGCCACGCATTTCCATGTTTTTGGCAAGGAAGAAAAATTCATGAGCCGCTTCAAGGTCCACTTCGACCTTGGGCTTTTCGACTTTAGCCTCGACTGCCTTTTTTATAAGGGCAGAATCAGCAGGCGTAAGCGTTGGGGCTGCAACATCGTTCTGTTTTTTTGCAGGTGCAGAGCTACAGGCGCACAAAGCCGCCATTCCCAAAGAAAGCACCCAAGACAAAAAAACATGACGCATCAAAGACTCCCAAAACTGCTCTAATCAGCAATAATAAAGTTCACGCGCGAACCCGGCTTGAGATAGTCCCCATACTTCGGAGACGTTTCAAGAACAGAACCAGGACGTGCACCATCTTCACTCTTCTGACGCTTTACGGAACCCACCTTGAAACCAAGCCTATCCATTTGCGGATAAACTTCGTCCATCAAGATGCCTTCAAAATTGGGGAGCAAAACTCTACCGGTCGTAGCGCCAGCCGAAATCACGACCTTTACCGTATCACCCACGCGAACCGTATCGCCAGCAAGCGGAATCGTGCGGATTACAGCACCACGCGGAATGCTCTGGTGAGCGCCCTGGATGGTACCGCCGTTGACAAGACCTGCACGGACAAGAGAAATATCCGCCTGATTTTGGCTTTTACCACGCAGATCCGGGATAATCACCTTACGGAGCCCGAGGCTCTTTGTGAGTCTCACGGTACGGCCGATTTTTGCCGTGCGGCCAGCTTTGGGCATCTGCACAAGCACCATGCCCGCAGGCACCTGGGAACTGTAACGGCCTTCCTTGATCCATTCGACCTTAAAGCCCGCCTGAGTCAATGCGGATTCTGCCGCTTGTTCCGAAAGACCTTCAAGGTTCGGCACCGTGCCCGTACTGGCGAAAGCCCCTGCAAATGCAGGCATCAAAAGCTTATCGACCATAATGACAAGCGCAATGACAACAACAATCCAAATGACGAAAGCCTTGAAAATGGCGGTTTGCCTAACCTTGTTCCAAAGCGACTTTATTTTATTCATAACAAATTCTTGGGTTTAACCCTTAGTAGCTTTTTCTTGAAGAGCATCTTCGTCAAAGATGACGATATCCTTGCCGGTCATGGCAATGGCATTAGCCCTTACCAGCAAAGAACAAATACGGCTCACTGTTTCACGCGTCGTTCCGGACATGTCTGCAAGCTGCTGCTGCGTCGGGCGATTGTGAATAACAGTTACCATGTTTCCGTTGTCTGTATGGATACGGACGCCGCGTTCCTGCATCAAGTTGAGGAGCGTTCCAGCCACACGGCCAGAGACAGACATGGTCGACAAGGAGCCAATCTGCTTATTCGCCTTACGAAGTCTCTTGCAAAGTTCGCTCATGAGCGCCATGGCGATTTCGGGAGTCTTGCGGATAAGGCTTAAGAAAGATTCACGGTGGATGACGAGCAGTTTAGCATCAGTCACCGTACGGACGGAGGCGGATCGGGGTTCGCCGTCAATCAGCGACATTTCCCCGAAAAAGTCCCCGCGTTCAAGGAAAGACAAAATGGTTTCACGTCCATCGATGCCAGTCATGTAGACTTGCACGGAGCCCATGGCGATAAGGTACAGAGCTTGTACCGAATCGTCACCCTCCAGGACCACAGTCTCATCACGATTGTAGTTCTTGACGATTACCAGATTGGCAATCATCCCTAACTGTTCTTCGTTCAATTCCGAGAAGAGCTCGACGCCCTTCAACAAATCAACTGTGGATGTATCCATTCTATTTTCCCCTTTTTATTTTAGTCGAGATCAACGACGATGCTCTGGTCGCGCTTAGCACCGATAGAAATCATACCGATCTTCACGCCAACGAGTTCAGCCATGCGGTCGAGATACTTGCGAGCGTTAGCCGGCAATTCTTCGAGCTTGCGGCACTTGGTCGTATCGCACTTCCAGCCCGGCATTTCCTCGTAAACCGGCACGCAACGTCCGACCTTGGAAAGCTGGTTCGGGAAGTTTTCGATCTTTTCACCATCGCATTCGTAGTGAGTGCAAATCTTGATAGTGTCGAATGTATCGAGCACGTCGAGCTTGGTGATAGCGAGGTGCGTGAGGCCATTCACCATGGCAGCCTTACGGACCACCGGAGCGTCGAACCAACCGCAGCGGCGGTTACGACCGGTCGTTGCACCGTATTCGTTACCGATCTTGCGGAGCGTGTCGCCCGTTTCGTCCAAAAGTTCCGTCGGGAACGGACCGTTACCCACGCGGGTCGTGTAAGCCTTGACGACACCGACAACCTGGTCGATAGCCGTGGGGCCAATGCCTGCGCCGCAGCTAGCGTAACCGGCAACCGTGTTGCTGGAGGTCACGAACGGGTAAGTACCCTGGTCGACGTCGAGGATAGTGCCCTGGGCTCCTTCGAACACGAGGCGCTTGTTTTCCTTCAAAGCCTTGTAGAGCATTTCGCTCACGTCGGCAACGAACGGCTTGATTTTCTGACCGAGTTCGAGGTAGTCCTTGATGACCACTTCCGGATCGATTTCCGGAACATCGTACATCACCTTGAATTCTTCGTTGTGGACCTTAGCCATAGCTTCGACACGCGGACGGAGTTCGCGTTCGTCCATGAGGTCGCCCACGCGGACACCGATGCGGTTCACCTTGTCGCTATAGCACGGACCGATACCGCGACCCGTAGTACCGATAGCGGCCTTGCCAGCCTTCTTTTCCTTAGCCTTGTCCAAGGTGGAGTGGTACGGGAGCACGACATGTGCGTTGTTAGCGATGAACAGACGACCTTCCGGATTGATGCCCTTCGTGTGGAGGTCTGCAATTTCGTTCAGAGTCTGGATCGGATCGAGCACGACGCCGTTACCGATGACGCAAATCTTGTCCGGGTGCATAATGCCCGAGGGAATAAGGTGGAAGACGAACTTCTTGTCGCCAACTTCCACAGTGTGACCGGCATTAGCGCCGCCCTGGAAACGCACGATATAGTCTGCATCGAGCGTTAAGAAATCTACAACCTTGGCTTTTCCTTCGTCGCCCCACTGGGAGCCGATAACAACACGATTTGCCATAAATCCTTCGTTTTATTTCTTTGACAACCGAAACGGTTTCCCCAAGGTACTTCCCTGGAGCCCTTTTTCGCCATAAAGATAGTAAGAGCAACCATAAAAAGCGAACTTTACGCCCAAAATTAGCCCACAATTTACCCCTAAAAACGAGGTCAAATCAAGGCGTTTTACTTTTGCGCGCTCCCGTAAAATACAAATTTCTTATCTTTACGCTATGCCTGAAGAAATTAAATCGCAAATTAAGAGACTTGCGCCACTCCTCGAAGAAGATTCTGACGTTTTTCGCGAACTCACTACGTTCTTTGGCAAGAATGCCAAAATCGAGATGCACCACGGCGACCTTTCCAAGTTCCTTCAGGACAACAGAACATTCGAAGTCGTGCGCGTGAGCGGCAAAAGCTACAAAGACTGCGTTTACGAGCTTGTGGACAACTATCCCGAAATGATGGACAGCATCGGCATGTTGCGCTATTACAAGGCGCCCGCCGGAAACATCAAGTGGGAAGAGGTCGAAGCCGCCGAAATTGCGATGGGCAATGAGCTCACGATGAACGCCTACGGATGGTCTCCAGACGCCTGGACAATTTTCGAAAACAACGCATTCGACGAAGCCACCGCGCCAGAAGACAAAAAAGGCGACTACAGCCTTGTGGCCATCGTCGCGCTAGATTCGTTGCTTTAGTGCTGTATAAACTTGAAGAAGGTGACGCCGGGGACTTTGCGGGTCTGCAAGTATTCGGCGAGCGGAACTTCAACAACCTGCTTCCTTTGCGATGACGCATGGCGCAGTATCGGCTTTTGCCCCGGATTGAAAATTACAAATCCCGTGTGCGTAAGGTCAATCTTGTCCGACGTTCCGACAATTCCCACGCCAAGAACCTTCATTGCACCCTTGTACGTTTTCTTCGCCATTTCAATCGCCTTGTCCAAAGGCATGTAGCGCACAGTGACAGGCGTTTCCTTGCCCGTGTATTTCAGGTTATGGTTGCTGAAGAATTCCCTCTTGGGCATCGTGCGTTCGACAGAAACTTCATTTTCCATCGGGATGACCTTGGCATACTTGCCTTCGCCAATCCAGTCGTCGAGCAGGTAGTGTTTGCGATTGAGGTAACTCACCTTGCCACCTTTGTAGCGGAGGCGTTGCAACTGGCGATACAGAGACTTTTCGCTCTTGGCCATCGCAAGGGCAACGACATGTTCCAAGTACGTCACGCAATCGACAGAGTCCAGATAAACTAGCGGCTTATCTTCCACCGTGTCCAAATGGCCTTCGCCCATCGGGCCTAACTTATAAGGCGTCCCAATCAGTATTCTGGAGAAGTGGTCCAAACGCTTGTTGAGCCCGCTTATGCCTTGGGCATCGAGCCAAAGCGTTTTCATTTTCAAAAGCGAATTGTTATTGTTGTTCGTGTAATTGATGAGGCGTATCCAAAGCGTATCAAGAACATCCTTGCTCTTGTAATCAGGATTGGTATTCGTGCCGTTCAAGTACATCGTTGCGGCAAGCGTATCGCCATCCATCGTGTAGATATAGCCGACCAATGCATGGACTTCTGCGATATAGCCCGTCTTGAATCGCGTGAGCCACGGGGCTTCAAAATCGACCATACGCTTAGCACCAGAACCTACACCTGGACTTGCAAAACTATTGATGTAATATTCATGTTTCGGATGACGAGCCATCTTTGCCAGCAATCTCGCGACCGTCGAGGGCTTCACCTTATTTTCGGGGGAAAGTCCACTGCCATCCCAAACATCAAAATCAGACGGCTTAATGCCCATATCCTGGAGGAACCTGCGTTCCGCCTTGCGACCGCCTTCAACACTGCCCTCGCCTGCAATTTGCGCCCCGAGATTTCTCAATAGAGTTTCGGCATGGAAGTTCTGGCTGCGCTGATTGATTTCGTCAAGGATACTCAAGAGAGGCGCCGCCGAATACGAGAACTTTTTCAGTTCAGTATTGGAAGCAATCGTTGCATCTTCTTTAAAGACAACGCCACGGTTCTTAAGCGCGTACATGAACGCGGCTCTGAAATATCCAATCGGGTTGCGGATCGGGAGCACCATACTTGCAGAATCAATATCTTCGCCGATCGTCCCGCCAAGCGTAATGATAGACTTGTCCGGATCAATCGCATACACCCACTTTTTCTTGAGGCCTTTAACCGTCTTTAAGTTGTTTACAACCTTGACGTAGCCCACATCGGGCTGTATCGAAACTACCGCCGTATCGCCACGGAAGTATCCCGGCCAAAAACGAATCGTCACGCAGTTGTCGTTAAAACCTAGCGGACCAATTTCAGCCCCATACCAGGAATCATAAAAGTTTCTACGCCAATTTTCGGCTTTCCACGGACCAGTGTAATAACTTGTATCCAAGTCAATCCGCCCGACAATCGTATCAATGCCCATCGCACGGATGGAATCCGCCATGTTATTCAAGACATAAAAAGGATCGTCGTAATATCTCGCCGAAATGTTCGGGTCGCCCTCGCCACGGATTTTTAGCGAGCCCGTCAGCGTGTGCCTTTTGGCATTGACATCGCCAAGCACCGTCATTTCAGTTTTCGGTTCGTAATCGAGAGGCAAAAAATGAATCGCGGCAGCCGTTGTCAAAGTCTTGAGCGTACTTGCCGGCGTGAAGAACTCATTGCCATTCACGTTGCCGATTTCCTTGCCCATCTTGACAGAGCGAAGAGACATTCCAAAACGCGATCCCGGCAAAAGCGAATCAACGTAACTTTTATAGGAAGCCACGTTCACGTGAGCAAACAACGACGACGCCAAAAAAGGCAACAGCAAAGAAGTAACTTTAAACAACTTTTTCATTGACTAGAATCACTTTTTTCTTCTTCTAAAGCAAGCGACAATTACGCAAACCACCAAAAAACCGGCACCAAGAGAGGCGAGCAAGTATTTGGAAGAAACAAGCCAGCTCTTAAATTCATCTGCCGACGGGAGCTCACTCCGACCAATGATATTGGCAGAGCTTTTCGGATAAATTTCCCTATAATCCTGCAAAAAGATGTGCTGAGCCCAGTGCATCCTTTCAGAGCCATTCAAGCTATCGGGATAATTCAAAATCTCATTGATTTTAGCATTAGCTTCATAGACCATCTGCGCAAGGGCGGCGCTGCGTTTTTTACGATGCTTCGTATTTTTAAACAAAGCCCCCATGCCATTCGAAAGATTGATCAGGATTTTTTCGACTTCACCCCACTCCGGGATATTCGGGAAGCTACGGCTGTGCTCGAGTTCTGCGACAAGCTTGGAATAACGCGAATCGCGATTCCAGATGTGGAGAATGCTACGGTCCGCCGGCAAGAATCCAACCTGACGGGAAAAAGCATCAATGTTGTCGGCGCGAAGCATGTAAGCAAGCAACTGTTCGGCAAGCGCATACTTGGACGTATCCTTCTTGTTGCCAAGCGCCAAGTGGCTACCGCCCATGAACGAGAATTTTCCATGCGGACCCGCCGGGAGTTCCAAGACCTTGATGCCATCCTTTGCAATCGCTGAATTGGCAAGACCGCCGACTTCTTCCGGATATTCCAGTTGCTTGATCAGTTCCGATGTTCCATAGTGGATTACGCGTTCCGAACGCACAAAGCCTTCGGCATTGTCCGATGAATTCTCGTACAAGCTATGAGGCGCCATTTGCGCATCGCCCATGATATTGGCATAAAGCGCAAGCCCGACAAGCGTATTTGAATCCAGGAGTGCGCTGCGATAACCCTTGCCTGCGGGCACTACGAAATCTCCACCATGGCTCCAGACAAACGGCGCCATGCACTGCTGACCCGCCCAGTCATCTTTTCCGGGAAGCGTAAACGGAGTTACCTTGACGCCTACTTCTGTCGTCAAATCCGAACTTGCAATCGTCTTCAAGACACCAAGCACATGCGCATACGATTCAAAATCGGAATCGTCTAAACCGAGTTCGCGCCAAATGCGTTCGTTGACGAAAAAGCCGCGAACATCAATAAACCACGGCACCGCATAAGTTTCAGGGCTCCCCGCAATATGCGAACTGCGAAGCCCTTCGCCCAAGAATCGCGCCGTATCAATGATCGAAATCAAGTTGTCGATAGGGCGAATAGCACCTGTTGATGCAAAATGAGGAACCCAAGTAGAACCGAGCTGAATCACGTCAGGAGCGGTCGCGTTAGAATCTGCAAACACCGACGTAATCTTCTCGAACGCGCCCCCCCAGCTAAGCGAAGTGAGCTTAACCGGGATTCCCGTCTCGCGATAGAACTTTTTCACAAGGCGCTTCATCGCATTTTTCGAGCCAAGACCATTGTCCATGACCCAAATCGAAAGCGTATCTGCCGAAGTCGTCGCCGTAGCGGGGGCAGCAAGAGCGCCAAACACGAGGCCAGCGCAGATTGCGAGCCGTGCATAACTTGTGGCAAGTATCTTCGAGACGAGGCTTATCATTGAGCGAGTCTTCCGAAATCTTCAAAGAATTGGGGATAAGTCTTGTTCACGCAAGCTGGGTCGAGAATCTTGATAGGCACGCCACCGAGCGAGACAAGGCTAAAGCACATCGCCATGCGGTGGTCATTGTAAGTTTCAATCGTCGCCGGTTGCAATTCCTTCGGCGGTTCAATCGTAATCGAATCCATGTCAGAAGAAACGGTCGCACCGACCTTGCGGAGTTCTGCAACCATGGCTGCAATGCGGTCGGTTTCTTTAACGCGCCAGCTGCCAATGCCGCGAATCATCGTCGGAGCATCCGCAAACAGAGCAAGCACGGCAAGCGTCATGGCGGCATCGGGAATTTCAACAGCGCTAAAATCGCCAAGGCTACGCAAACGGCGGTCTTTAGGTCCCTTGCAGATAATGCACTTTTCGCCACTAGGTTCCACGCTCGGAGTAACATCAACACCCATGCGCTTCAGGACATCGATAAAGGCAATATCGCCCTGAATACTGTCTTCACTGATTCCCAAGACCTTCACTTCACCGCCAGAAATAGCAGCGGCAGCAAGAGGATAAGTGGCTGAGCTTGCATCGCTCTCTACATAGTAGTCACCGGGGCTCTGGTAAACGCCCTGCGGCACATAGAAGTCCGTCAGGTCATTGTGGCGCACATTCACGCCAAAGCACTTCATCACATCGAGCGTGAGTTCAATGTACGGTGCAGAAATCAGCTTGCCTTCCACATGGATGTGGAGCGGGGTCTTGCAGTACGGAGCGCAAATCAAAAGGGCTGTGAGGTACTGGCTCGAAATGTTACCTCGAACACTCACATCGCCACCCTTGAGACCATCAGCCTTGATGCGGACCGGCGGGTAACCTTCGGATTCTAGATACTTGATGTCGGCACCAAGCGTACTGAGCGCATCGACCAAGTCGCGGATCGGGCGTTCGCCCATGCGTTCTTCACCGCGCAAAATGAACTTGCCCCAGCCAAGCGAAAGTGCGGCCGTCAAGGAGCGCATCGCCGTACCGGCGTTCCCGAGATAAAGTTCAACCGGGAAATTGCCTGCATCAAACGGCTTGCCATGACCTTCAACAACAGCATCCGTATAATCGTCCGAAAAATCAACCTTCACGCCAAGACGTTTTAAAGCCTCGCCCATATAGCGGGTATCGTCGCTACGCAGCAGGTTGTGCAAGCGAGTTGTCCCGTTAGCAATGGCCGAAATCAAAAGCACACGATTGGTAATGCTTTTGGACCCCGGAACACGGATAGAACCATTAAATGAATGATAAGCGTCAAGCTGTTTAAAACTAGGGCGAAATTGAGAGTCGTTCATACAAGAAAAATTATACATTATTATCATACCGTGTTTTTTCGCAGGCGTCCAAAGCGAGTCGAAAATCACACAACCACGTGAGGAATATCATGGAACCGGAAGTCACCACCAAAAATTTTGAAGTGCGTTTCTCGGACTGCGACCACCACAGCCGACTCAAACTTTCAAATCTCTTCTTGTTCATGGAAGAAACCGCCATCGCCGATGCCGAACAGAACGGCTTTGGGATATGGAAGATGATGAAGGCAGGCTACACCACGGTCATCACGCGACTGAAGATTCGCCTGTTGCACCACCCGGTCTGGGGCGAAAAGCTCTCCATCTCGACGTGGGCAAAGGACATCATCAAGGACAAAGTTTGTCTTAAAGATTATTCCATTCTCGATGCGCAGGGGCATTCCATCGCGCAGGCGACTTCTTCGTGGCTCTTGGTGAACATGAATACCGGCAAGGCAGAAAACCCGGCCAACGCACCGTACCCGATTCCGCTCATTCAGGGCAAGAACGCGCTCCCCGAAATGATGGATATTTTGGACCCGCAAGTCGACCCGCAAATTGTAGCGACAGAAATTGCAAAGTATAGTGACTTGGACATGAACAAGCATGTGAACCACTGCCGCTATGTGGACTGGGTGACAAACTCGCTCAACCCGCAGGAACTCAAGAGCCGCAGGATTCGTTCAATACAGATAAATTATATTTCGCAGATTCCGCTCGGCGGCAAGGTGAACATCGTGCGTTTCAAGAACACGAACCATCACGCGTATATTTTCGGGATGAACGCCGACGACATGACTCAATGCCACTTCCAGGCGCGCATCGGTTTTGCGGATTAGTTGTTAGTCATTGGTCAATAGTTATTAGAAAAATGCAATTTTCAGCAAGCGTTCTTCGATTTCGAAGGCGCTTGGTTTGTCTTTGGGCGTTAGGCGTTTGCCTGTGCCGTAAAGGTGCTGCATCATCTCTAAAAGCGTGTATTCGCGATCGAAATAGCCGATGTCCGGGTTCGGGCAAATGGTAACCGGTTCGCGAGTGCGAGCAGGCTGCGAGCCACGAGCGACGGCAACACATTCCGGCTGGTAATGGAGCGATGGGCTTTTCTCGCGGATTTCTTCGCGGCCAGCATTCCCGAGGAATCGGCAGATGCATTCACGCGAAAGCGTGACACGGCGAAGCTTGTCGTATTTTTTGCGAATTACCGCCATTGAATTTTCACAAGCATTAGCGGCACTAGATTCTCGCGACCTTTCAAGATTTTCATCTGCATGGTGCGACTGCATTTTGCATGATTCAATATCTTCTTGTTCAAGCTTGTCAATTTCAGCGAGGCGGTGCATCACATACTCGCGAGAGGCCATGCAAACGGGATGGTCAAAGCCGGGGATATTTTGGCAAAGGTAATGCTGGCGACACGGAAATCCGGGCTTCAATTCTGGACTCCCGGACTTTTCAGATTCTGGAGCAAAGTATTCCTGAATTTTCTGCTCACAAATTCTTGCCGCCGTCGATGTTTGCAGATTCACGAACGGGATGCCAAGCGGTGACGCATGACTGATGCAAACATCTTCGGACTTTGCGCTCGCAAGCAATCTTCGCGTTTCCTTATCGACGCTGGTCGCCTGCGGTACAAGCAAGAACGGAGTCCCCACACCCACGCCATCAATCCCGAGCGACAAGACTTGAGCAATATCTTCAGGAGCGCAAAGCCCGCCCTGCGCGGTAATCCGCGCAGGCGACGGCGGCGGGAGAATTCCTTGCACTGGGACGGTCGCATCATTGTCCCCCGCATCACAAGAATCCGCGAACTTCGCAATCATCGAGCGCGTGGTTTCGAAAAGCTCTTTGCGCTTTTCGACAAATTCCCGGACAACATCGAGCAATAACTTCTTGGATTCAAAGAATGCATGACCGCCGCAGTTCACGCCCGATTCAATGCGGTATTCGTAAACTTCCAGGCCCTTCTTTGCCAAATAACGGCCCTGAATGAGCGCCGAGCGGTAATCCGAGACTTTCAGGATAATCTTCTTTTTCGGAGGTCTTTTGCCCGTCCTGTAAAAGTCCTTACACTTTGCAATTTCTTCGAAGACGGACAAGTTCACGCCCGCGCTGAGAACAAGCGCGCCCGCCACTTTCGAAGCGGCAAAGCCGCGAACGGCATCAAACGCAGCCTCGTCATGATTGAGACCAACCATGATGTTCGCCTGGATTTCGCCCGGTTCCATTTTCTCGGTGAGCGCCGCCTCGGCTGCAATGCGGGCAAGCCCCGTCTTTGCAAAAATGCCATCGTATTCCACACGGAGTCTGGAATCTAGCGGAAGCATCAGAAAATAAAGGTCCTTGTCGCTACCGCCATCAAAGCGGCACGCACAAAGACGCGTAAACTTGCGTTCTACTTCGTCTGCAACAAAATCCAAATACGAACGGATGCGCCCAATGCGAGTCGTCTGCGGAGCGCCCAAATCAAGCCCCAAGCGTTCGGCATAAGCCATGCGGTATTCTTCGAGGAGGCCGTCATCCACAAGCGAAATCACCGACGTGATTCCCAAATGCGCTACACGAATCGGCGTATCTGCCGTATAGCAAATGCCCATCACCGGGATGTGAATTTTGTGAACCATAACCCTCGAAAACCTCGCGAATACCCAAAATGCGATGAAAACAATATAAAAAATAACTGGATCCTTCAGTCACTTCGTTCCTTCAGGATGACGGACTCTCGTTATTTCTAGGGTAAAACGCCCATGCTTGGGGAGAGTTCAAAGCGGATGGAGCCCTGCAAATCGGTGCGGTAAAGTTTCGTAGAATCGCCTAGCACCAAGTTCAGTTTACGTACAACAGATGGTGCGGGATGCCCATAGCCATTCCCAGCCCCGACACTCACGAACGCATACTTCGGCGACACCTGCGACAAGAAGCTTAGCGTATTGCTCCCCGCCGAACCGTGATGCGCTACCTGCAAAAGCTCTGCCGAAAGCGTCGGATTCATCTCAAGCACATGGCGCTCGCCCACTGAATCCAAGTCGCCCGTCAAAAGCATTTTGCTTGCGCCAAACTTTCCAAGCATTACCACACTCGCGCGATTCTCGCCCACGCGCAAATAGCTCGCCGGCCACAGCACCTCAAAGCCATTAGCCCCACCCCCAAAACTTACGTTCTCGCCTCGCAATAGCGTATCCACTGGCGTTCCAAGCGCTCTCGCCACCCGCAACACACTATCGCGAAAGAACGCGCCCGCTGTATCCGGACCCATGTACAGACGCCGCACAAAAACGCCCCGCCCTGCAAGCTCCAAAAATCCGCCAATATGATCCCGATGGTTATGGCTCAGCACCACCCATTCAAGCGTATCGACCCCGCGCGCCAACAGCGAATCCACCACGCCGACCGAATCGGGTCCGAAATCGTACATCGCATAGCGCCCGTCATATTCGAGGAGCACCGCAAGCCCCTGACCCACGTCAATCGCCGTCGCATGCATCGACGTTTCACCCTCCGCCGACCCGCTCACGTACATGCAGCCGTTCATCACCGCCGCGACAACCAAAATCCAAAAAAGCTTCATAAGCGTCCTTTTTTAACTGTTCCTGCTTATATAACACGCTTTTTTCGCGATTTTGGTCCAATTTTTCTCTCGCAAAATTCAACTTTTTTACAAAAAGACCATTTTTTATTATCTTTACTACTAATTGAGGTCTCTATGCAATTACCTAAGTACAAAAAGAAGAAACGCATCAAGCTCAAAGTCTGCCAGGAACCCGGTTGCGGCCGTGAATTCTGGGGTCACCCGATC
>JAEEGJ010009119.1_pt1 | contig 26812 bp, 24 predicted proteins | sample 8958761 | NCBI WGS metagenome assembly JAEEGJ01 (sample SAMN16246546, study PRJNA631951) | gut metagenome | biome: gut microbiome; feature: rumen; material: RS-attached | host: Bos | place: Iran: Karaj | collected 2018-10 | reverse complement strand
GTCCGCCCGGCCTGCGTCAGCTCGACGGGCGTCCGCGACCCGAAGGAGGTGCGGACCGCCAGGCGGAGCTGCCGCGGGAGCGTGCCGGGGTTGGCGGCATACGACAGGATGACGTTGTGCTTCGTCCCGAAGCCGCTCGACAGCGACACGGACGCCCATTCCGCGCCTTCCTCGATCTCGATGACCCAAGCACTCTCAGTCACGATACTGAGGAACATGCTCCCGCCGTCGGCGGAAAGCTCGCGCGACTCATAAGTCACGGTCACCTTCTCCTCGTGCTGCGTCCACTTCGTACAGGAACCCAGCACCGCCGCAGCCAAAAGCAGCAACAGAATATGCGTTTGACGTCGCATCAATCAACCTATTTGTTGTCTTTCAAATACAATTGCAGAAGAGTTCCGTCAGCCGGGACCGTAGCAGAACAGCTGAAATTCGTATAAGTCCCACCGCCGTGGTAGATAGTCTTAGAAGTACTCTTATGGACAATTTTGAACAACTCGCCAGACAATTCGGCAGTAAAAGTATGATCATAATTGTCCCCTATCTGGAATGTACCGTCATGTTCGGTATCCACAGCAAGCTTCCGGCCATCCGGCATCGAAATCTCATAACCGCCATCAACGGCCGTAATCGTAAACTCGTTTGCAGACAGGTTGCTGTCAATCTTGTCGCTGCTGACCGTAATCTCCTTTCCATTCAGACGTCCATAATTTTTGTCTGAAGCGATCGGAGTAGCAGCATAATACTTGCCGTCTTTAATACCTACCAGGATATACTTTCCGCCAGAGGTGATTTCGTTAACCTTAGAATAAGAGGTACCGGTCTGCTGACCGCCACCGCCACCGCCTTCGGTGACGCCGTTGAGCGAGTAGAGATAGGCGCCGCTGGCCGTCTCCGGCGTGTTGCCGCGATAGTTCATCAACTTGCCGTAGACAATCACTTCGTCACCGACCTTGATGTCCGTGCCGGATGTATATTTCTGGTTGCCCAGATACAGGACGTGATAGCAGTAGAACTCCGCGCCACCCGTGGCGCCATCATCACTGATATAGAAGGAGGCGTTGCCAAAATCACCGGATTGACCATAAGTGCCATTCGACGCGATCTTGCTGATCTTGCCCTTGACATAGACAGCATCGGTCGTCTGGTACTCTGTGTTGCTAGTCCACGTCAGGTTAGCGACAGCGGCATTCGCCGCAGCGGCGTTGTACGGGTCGGCGAGGGTGCCGGTACCCTTCGGGGTGCCGGTCTGGCCGCCGCCACCGCCCTGGGTCTCGCCGTTGAGCGAATAGAGGAAGGCCTTGCCGGCAACGGTCTCGGGCGTATTGCCCTTGAAATTGACGATCTTGCCGCAGACGACCACCTCGTCGCCGAGCTGGATGTCCGTGCCGGAGGTGTATTTCTTGTTGCCCAGATACAGGATGCGGTAGCAGTAGAAGTCTTTTTCGCCCGGGGTGCCGTCGTCGCTGATATAGAAGGAGGCATTGCCGAAGGTGCCGCCTTCCGTGAACGTGCCGTTGTTCGCGATCTTGGAAATCTTGCCCTTGATATAGACATCGGTCGCGGATTCGACATCGGCGCCGAGCGCCTCCGCGGCAGCTATGGCGCCCTCGGCCGTGTACGGGTCTTCCAGCGTGCCGGTGCCCATGGACTTGGCGCCCTTGGCGCCGGCCTGCTTCACGGACACGGCGGCCTTCGCCAGGCCGATCGAGAAGAGGACGTCGCCGGCGCGGTCGTATTCGGAATTGTCCAGCACCGTGACGGTCACGCGCTGCGTAGCGGAAGAAGCGGGACCGCGGTCGGGATCGACGGCGACCCATTCGGGTTTATTCCGGACCATCCACTCCCGGGTGGCCGTGAGCTCCACGACCTGCTCGGAAGAAAGCTGCCCGAATTCGATGGACTCTGTACCGACTTGGAGGGCCGGCAACACATAATCCTCATCCTGCCGACATCCGGAGAATAGGAGTCCGGCAGCCAGGACGGCTGCAAACAAAGCCTTGATTTTCATCAGTATATTAGTTTTATCGTTCCCGCACCGGAGCAAAGTCCGGCGCGGAAACGCGTGTTATTCCTTATTAAAAAGTTCGGACTGTTCCCGGATGAGCTGCTCCAGCACGCCCGGGTCGAAATAGTTGATCCGCATGGCGGCCTTGACGGCCGCGAGCGTCTCCGCGGCCTTGGCGCGAGCGGCCTCCGTGCCCTTGCGCAGGACCTCGTAGACATACGGCAGGTCCTGCTCCAGGGCCTTGCGGCGCTGGCGCATCGGCTCCAGGGTATCATTCAGCACTTCCGTCAGGAAGTTCTTGATCATCACGTCGCCCAGGCCGCCGGCGCGGTATTGCGCCTTGACCTCGTCGAGCGAGTGGAAGTCGAAGCTCACCTTCTTGCCGTGGAAGCATTCGCCGAAACGGTCGAAATGCTCCGGGCGGCAGAAGGCGTCGAGGTAGGTGAAGACGGTGTTGCCTTCGACCTTGCCCGGGTCGCTCACCTGCAGGTGTCCGGGGTCCGTGAACATGCCGCGGACCTTGGTCTTGACCTCCTCCGCGCTGTCGGAGAGGTAGATGCAGTTGCCCAGGGACTTACTCATCTTGGCCTTGCCGTCCGTGCCGGGCAGGCGCAGGCAGGCTGCATTGTCCGGCAGGAGGATCTCCGGCTCCACGAGGGCCGGGCCGTAGGTGCTGTTGAATTTGCGCACGATCTCGCGCGTCTGCTCGATCATCGGCTCCTGGTCCTCGCCCACCGGCACCGTCGTGGCGCGGAAGGCCGTGATGTCGGCCGCCTGGCTGATCGGGTAGCAGAAGAAGCCGACCGGCGTGCCCGCCTTGTTGTCGGCGCCCTCGGCGTCGTTGAAGCCGCGCATCTGGATCTCCTGCTTCACGGTCGGGTTGCGCTGCAGGCGCTGGACCGTGACGAGGTTCATGTAGTAGAACGTGAGCTCGGTGAGCTCCGCCACCTGCGACTGGATCAGGATGTGGCTCTTGGCCGGGTCGATGCCCGCCGAGAGGTAGTCCAGGGCCACCTGGATGATGTTCTGCCGGACTTTCTCCGGGTTGTCTGCATTGTCGGTCAGGGCCTGCGCGTCGGCGATCATGATGTAGATCTCGTCGAACGCGCCGCTGTTCTGCAGCTCCACGCGGCGCCGCAGGGACCCTACATAGTGTCCAATATGGAGGCGACCGGTGGGCCGGTCGCCTGTCAGGATAATCTTTTTCTTGTTCTCTTCCATCAGTCTTTCACTGCTTTGAGCGCCTCACGCACCTGGTTCTCGATCTCGTCACAAAGCTCGACGTTGTCTTTGAGAAGCTGCTTCACGGACGCAAGGCCCTGGGCGAGCTTCTCGCCCTGGTAGCTGAACCAGCTGCCGCTCTTGTGGATGATGTCGAATTCGATGGCCAGGTCGGCGATCTCCGCGACGTGGGAGATGCCTTCGCCGAACACGATGTCGAACTCGGCCTTCTTGAACGGCGGGGCCATCTTGTTCTTGACGACCTTGACGCGGGTGCGGTTGCCGAGGGCCTCTTCGCCGTCCTTGATCTGGCTGGTCCGACGGACGTCCAGGCGGACGGAGGCGTAGAATTTGAGGGCGTTGCCGCCCGTTGTGGTCTCAGGGTTGCCGAACATGATGCCGATCTTCTCGCGCAGCTGGTTGATGAAGATGCAGCAGGTGTTGGTCTTGGAAATGTTGGCCGTGAGCTTGCGGAGGGCCTGGGACATCAGGCGGGCCTGGAGGCCGACCTTGTTGTCGCCCATCTCGCCTTCGATCTCGGCCTTCGGCGTCAGCGCCGCGACGGAGTCGACGACGACGATGTCGATGGCGCCGCTGCGGATCAGGTTGTCCGCGATCTCGAGGGCCTGCTCGCCGTTGTCCGGCTGGGAAATGAGGAGCGTGTCGAGGTTGACGCCCAGCGCCTTGGCATAGGTGCGGTCGAAGGCGTGCTCGGCGTCGATCATCGCGGCGATGCCGCCGGCCTTCTGGGCCTCGGCGATCGCGTGGATCGCGAGCGTGGTCTTGCCGCTGGACTCAGGTCCGTAAATCTCGATGATGCGGCCCCGGGGGTATCCGCCGATGCCGAGGGCGTGGTCGAGGGCCACGGAACCGCTCGGGATCACCTGGACATCCCAGTCGGGCTGCTCGCCCAACTTCATGATGGTGCCCTTGCCGTAATCTTTCTCAATCTTGTCGATCGTCGCCTGGAGGGCTTTGAGTTTCGCCGCATTCACATCCACGGTCTTGTCTTCTGCTTCTTTCGCCATAGTGGTTTTTTGGTTTAAACGTTAAACAAAGTTTTGATAGTTTACGTTCGGTTTCGCTCCTGCTTCGAATTTCCCGAAGGGAAACAAATATAAGCATATTTTCTCTCATTGTACACCAAATCACCCCATTTTCCGGCGGATAGCCCCCGGCGGACGCACTTTTGCGCCCGGCGGTCCCTTTTCGACGCCGGGCGGCCGGCGCTCCCGTCAGCGGCGGGAGGCGGACGGAGGAGGATATGTGCGGAGATTTTTGTAATTTTGCGGAGATGAATGAGAAGATGCGAGAGACTATGAAAGAGAAATTGCTCGGAAAGACGCTGCAGGAGTTGAAGGAAGCGGCGGTGAATTGCGGACTGAAGCCCTTCGTGGGCACGCAGCTCGCGGATTGGCTGTATGCCAAGCGCGCCGGGTCCTGGGACCGGATGGTCAATATCTCCAAGGCGGGGCGGGAGGCGCTGGCGGAGCGCTACGACCTGGGCGTGAGCGCCCCGGTCGGCAGCGCGGTGTCCAGCGACGGCACCAAGAAGTACCTCTTCGAGGTGACGCCGACGGGGCCGGGCGCTCCGAAGGAGCAGCAGGCCTACGTCGAGGCGGTGATGATCCCGGAGGAGGACCGTAAGACGCTCTGCGTCAGCTCGCAGGCGGGTTGCCGGATGGGGTGCAAGTTCTGCATGACCGGCCGGAACGGCTTCCACGGGCAGCTCGACGCCGCCGACATTCTCAACCAGTTCCTCAGCATCGACGAAGCGGACCAGCTCACCAATACCGTGTTCATGGGGATGGGCGAACCGCTCGACAACTACGACGCCGTGTCGCGCGCCCTGGAGGTGCTGACGGCGCCGTGGGGCTTCGCCTGGAGCCCCAAGCGCATCACCGTCAGCACGATCGGCGTGCTGCCGGCGCTGAAACGCTATCTCGACGAGCAGCGTTGCCATTTGGCGGTCAGCCTCCACAACCCCTTCCCGGACGAGCGCCTCTCCATCATGCCCGTCCAGAAGGCGTTCGACATCCGCGACGTGCTGGACCTCATCCGACAGTACGATTTCAGCGGCCAGCGGCGCGTCAGCTTCGAGTACACGATGTTCGCCGGCTTCAACGACGACAAGCGCCACGCCGACGCGCTCATCCGTCTGCTGCGCGGCCTGGAATGCCGCGTCAACCTCATCCGTTTCCACCGGATCCCGGACTTCCCCTACGAGTGCGCCTCCGACACCGCGATGGAGATGTTCCGCGACCGGCTCAACAACCATCAGATCCTATGCACCATCCGTTCTTCGCGCGGCGAAGACATCCTGGCCGCGTGCGGGATGCTCGCCGGGCAACGCTCCTCTGCGCAGTAGCGCTCCTGCTGAGCGGCTTTTCCGCTTTCGCGCAAAGCTATCCCAACGGCCTCGCGACCGACAGCGTCGACCCGCGTTCGGACGCCGTCACCATCCGCGAGATCCGCCGGCGCCTCAACAATATCCGGAATAAGGAAAAACGCCCCATCGTGGCGCTCGTGCTCTCGGGCGGCGGCGCGAAAGGGGCCGCCCAGGTGGGCGCCATCAAGTATATCGAAGAGCTCGGCATCCCCATCGACTTCGTCTGCGGAACGAGCATCGGCGGCCTGGTCGGCGGCTTCTACGCCATGGGCTACCGCGCCGCCGACCTGGAGGAGCTCTTCCGCTCGCAGGACTGGGGCGTGATGCTCACCGACCGCATCCCCACCGAGTTCATCCCCTACTCCACCAAGATGGACCAGGCAACCTACCTGCTGACCTTCCCGTTCCATTATCCCGCTTCGCGGGACGACGGGGAGGTGAGCTATGCGTTGCACGACCGCCGCGGGCGCAGCTTGCGCGCCGGCGCGGAGCGCCCGTCCGCAAGCCGCCTGGCGGCGTCCCTCCCCGCCGGTTACGCCTACGGCTACAACGTCAACAACCTGCTTTCCAGCATGTCAGCGGGATATCAGGACAGCATCTCCTTCGCCACGCTCCCCATCCCTTATATGTGCGTGGCGGGCGACATCGTCAGCGCCCGCGCCAAGTACTGGGGCAGCGGACATATCACCACGGCCATGCGTTCGACCATGTCCATCCCGGGCCTCTTCAACCCGGTCCGCACCAACGGGATGGTGCTCGTGGACGGCGGTGTGCGCAACAATTTCCCGACCGACATCGCCAAGGCGGTCGGAGCTGACTACCTGATCGGCATCGAACTCTCCGACGCCTCGCCGGACTACGCCGACATCAACAACATCGGCGACATCCTGGGGCAGTTCATCACGATGCTCGGCAAGGACTCCTTTGCCAAGAATGTCGGCCAGAGCGACGTGTTCATCAAGCCCGACCTGCACGAATACAACATGCTGAGCTTCAACACCGAAGCCGTCGACACGATGCTCGCGAGAGGATATCGGGCGGCGGAGGCGCAGCGGACCGGGCTGCTCGCGATCCGCGAGCGGACCCGCGGCGCCCGGAGCAGCTCCCAGGCACGGGCGGTCGACATCTCCAAGACCCCGGTGCGCCTGTCGGCCGTCGAATACAACGGCGTGGGCGTGCGCGAAGCCACGCGTCTGGCCCGCATCACCGCCATCGACCTCAGCCAGCCGATCGACAAGAAGACCATCGACGAAGCGATGAACCGCCTCCAGGCGACCGGCGCGTTCGAGACGGTCACCTATTCCCTCTACGGGGTCAGTGAGCCGTACCGCCTCGTCTTCCACTGCAATCCCGCGCCGGTCCACGACTTCTCGCTGGGCCTGCGCGCCGACACCGACGAGGGCGCCGCGGTGCTCGTCGGCGTGGGCCTGGGCACCCGGCGCCTGTCGGGTTCCAAGGTCGACCTGCGTCTGCGCGTTGCGCAAAACGTCAAGTTCACCGCGCACTACGCCCTCGACCTGGCGGACCTGCCGACCCTCAACGTGTCCGCCTCGGTGGCCCGTTACCGTGGGCACCTCGGCAGCACCGAGGACCGGCTCCGCTACGACGTGGCGTATACCGCGCACCATGAGGAGTTCTACATCTCCGGCCTCGACTGGAGCAAGCTGGACATCCGCGCCGGCATCATCAACCGCGGCTACAACATCTCGCCGAACACCATCTTTGCGCGCCAGCTGCAGGAACAGGGCATTCCCCTCTGCGCCGACTATTTCGGAACGTACCTGAAAGGAAATCTCTATACGCTGGACGACTTCAGCTTCCCCACCCGGGGATTCTCGCTGGCCTGGCGCGCGGACTACGACTTCCTGCGCCCCGGCGGCGCGGCCGACTTCACCCCGATCCTGACCGGGTGCCTCGACCTGCGCGCCGCCGTCCCGATGGGCAAGGACCTGACGTTCCTGCCGGACGTCCGGCTGCGCACGATCTCCCACTTCGGTGAGGAGGTGATCGACGGCGTCTCGCACACCAACTACGTCGGCGGCATGCTGCCCGGCCGGTACGCCGAGGACCAGCTGCCGTTCTTCGGCCTCAACAACATCGTCGCCGCGGGCGACTACCTCATCGACCTGGTGGGGCAGTTCCGCTGGAAGATCCTCAACAACCTCTACGGCAGTGCGATGGCCGGATTCCTGATCCATGACAATTCCCTGATCGGGCTGGTCAAGAACCCGCTCCCCGACACCTGGGCGCTGGGCGCCGAGGCGGCCTACGACACCATCGCCGGCCCGGTCAAGTTCAACCTCCACTGGTCCAACACGCAGGGCTGGGGCGCCTACCTCGCCTTCGGCTTCGACTTCTAGACGCCATGGACGAACGGGAGAAAAAAGTCTTCGACGCCCTCTCCGCGCAGTGCGCGAAAAGGGAATACTGCACCGCCGACATCCGACGGAAAGCCCTCGAGCGGCTCGAGTGGGATGCGGCGGCGGCCGAGGCGGTCGTCGGGGCCCTCGCGAGCGAGGGCTACGTCGACGACCGCCGCTACGCCGCCGCCTTCGCCCGCGAAAAGTCCTCCCTCTCGGGCTGGGGTCCCGTCAAGATCCGCACGGCGCTCCTCGCCCGCGGCATCTCGCGCGAAATCGCGCTCGACGCCCTCGGCGAGATCGACCCCGAGCGCGCCGCAGCCAAGCTCGAGAAAGTCCTCGAGGCCAAGTGGCGCTCCCTCCGCGACGATCCCCAGGGCCGCCTCAAGCTCATCCGCTTCGCCCTCTCCCGCGGCTACGACTACGAACCCCTCCGCCCCCTCATCTCCCGCCTCACCGCCCCCTCCGACGATCCCACTTTCGACGACTAGCCCCCCGTCTCCCCCCCCGACTTCGGCGAGGAATCCATCCCCCGACACCTTCCACAACGCCCCATCCCCCCGACACGCTCGACACCTCCGACCTCTCTGCCGGCCGTTTTTTATAACTGATTGATAGCCAAGCCCGTACGCAGAGTGACTGGCCCAAATTTTAGCCCGTCAAATCACCTTTAAAGCTGACAATCAACTACTTAACGAAAACGGCTTTCCTCCCGATGCAGGAACCGCGCGACTTGCCAGGGCGTCGCGCCCGTATGTTGCATCAGGTATGACGCCAACTTCATCTGCCGCTCTTCCGGCAGGTGTAGAAACGGCATTCCGGCTCCCATCAGACCGTGCTTCTCAACAATGGCGCACATCTCCTTGTAAGGGACATCCGAGTATGGATCAAACTCCTCTCCGACATCAAACTCCTTTCCGGTCGTCAGTTCCGTCGCTTTGATCATTTGGGGAATACTGCCGAACAAATCCTCGCATGCACGGCGGTCGAAAAAGAAGTATCGCTGAATGATGAAATCCGTCAACTGCTCCCGCTCATCTTTGCTCAATTGAGCGAACAGCCCATGCAACATATTGTATTTCAGATATCTTCCAGACCTGAATTCGTGTTCCACCAGACGGATGGCATTAACCAGAGGTCTTCTGCTGTAGCGGATGACAGGGCGTTGTGAGAAAGGGAAATCGTTCTCATAATAAGCCAGGAAATTCCACCTGTCTTCCTGCGCCCGTCGGACCAGTTTCTTCTCAACGGGATTATTGAAGATATACACCATGCAGGACCTTCTCTCCTTGTCGGTCCGCTTGGGCGCACTGCCAAAATGCCTTTCAAACAAAGCGCCTGTACGGCCGGTTTCACAATTGTATTCCCGGGCAAAAAGCACAGACAGATCATGTTCGTATGCAGACAGTTGCATCAAATCCTCCGGAAGTACTCCCTCATGAACATGCGTAAACATCTGGCTGGCACCAAGGATGGATAATTGGTGTTTTCGGGCCAGGACCGACTGAAGTGTATAATAAACAAGATGATCCTCTACACGATAAAACAGCACTCCCCTATCCCGCGTAATCTTGTAGGTGTGGTGAAGAGCGCCTTGAGCAGTTTTTCTTTTTGTTTTCATATTCAAGTGTTTTTGGTAAATAATTACTATTCAGGGCCTTACGTTGATTGACCGGCTATTTTTCGGGCCCGTCAACTCGCGGATCTCATTGTATACAAAAGAGTTAGCGAAAACGGCACCGGGCCAAGGCGGGGCGAGGTGGGGGCAAGTCAGGGAGGAACATGCGGGATCAGGGCGGGACGGGGCGGCAGCGGTTCCTTTGCATGGCGCGGACAGGTGGGGGCAGGGCGGGACATGCGGGATCATGGAGGGGCGAGGCGGCAGCGGGCAAGGCGGGAGGCATCTTCCGGAGGAAGGATGCCCGCCTCGCCGAGCGCCGCCACGGTCCAGCCCTCGCGCGGCGTGTGGTCGCGGAAGAGGACGATGGAGCGGGCGGCCTGCGCCGAACGGATGTAAGGGTGCAGGCGGAGCGAATCGGCGGGCAGCGACCACAGCGCGAAGGGCGCAGGCGGCGAGCAGAAGACCAGGTCGCTGAGCGCGACGTATTTCTCCCGGTCGAAACGGTAGATGTCCATCAGCTGCTCCGGGTAGGAATACCCGCCCAGCTCGGCGCGGTAGCTGACGATGCGCGCGGCGAACCACGGCCCGATGCCCGGCAGGGCGTCGAGGGCCGTGGAGTCGGCGCGGTTCAGGTCCACCTTTGGAATGTCGATGAAGCGTTCGAGGCGCCGGAACACGGAGTCGGCGACGACATACGATTTGGCGAAGTCCGCCTTGCGGCGAAAACGCCCGCCCTTCGCGCGGTAATTGTCGATCGCCTGCGCCTGCTTCTCGCTGAAACCCAGGCGGATGAGGTCTTCGACCGAGACGGTGTTGGGGTTGAAGCGGAAGCTCTCCACGCGCCGCGTCGCGCGGCGATACGCCTCGGCGCGCGGCGTGTGGGGCGCGTTCCGCCGCTCGATCCTGACCGGTTCGGGAGTCGAGCTCCCGACCGGTAAATCGCCACCCGGCAGATAGACGTAGACCGTGTCGGGGCAGTCGCGGTTGGCGGCCAGCTTCAGGCCGGCGGCGCGGGTCACGAAAAGGGCCGTCTGGTAGCCCAGGATGAGGAAGGCCAGCGCGATGGCGCCGACCTTGAAGGACGCGGCCGTGGGCCGGACGCGCTTGTTTCGGGTATCGTCTTCCATAGTCGCCCGTGAAGATGGCGACAAAAAAACGTCCCGCCAAGAAAGTGGGACGAACGATGGGAATTAAAAATACGATTCTTACAGGTGGCGGCCGGCGCTAGTCCGCGTCCTTGTATTTGTTGCGGTGCTCGCGGGGCGCGTCGTCACGCCGGCCGCCCACGACCAGCACGATTTCCCCTTTGGGCTCCACCTCCCGGAAATGCGCCAGCACCTCTGCGAGGCTGCCCCGGACGTGCTCCTCGTGCAGCTTGGAGATCTCGCGCGCGACGGAGCACGGCCGCTCCGGCCCGAAGGCCTCCGCGAGCTGCTCGAGCGTTTTCACGAGCCGCCGCGGCGACTCGTAGAAAACCATCGTGCGCGGCTCCGCCGCCAGCGCCGCCAGGAGCGTCGCCCGCCCCTTCTTCTGCGGCAGGAAGCCCTCGAAGCAGAAGCGGTCGCACGGCAGCCCGGACGACACGATCGCCGGGATGCAGGCCGTGGCGCCCGGAAGCGTCTGCACCGGAATCCCCTCCTCCGCGCAGGTCCGCGCCAGCAGGAAGCCCGGATCGGAGATCCCGGGCGTCCCTGCGTCGCTCACCAGCGCGACGCTCGCCCCCGCCAGGATCCGGTCGCGGATCAGCGCGACGGTCTGGTGTTCGTTGAACTTGTGGTGCGAGAGGAGCTGCTTGCCGCGGATGTCGAAATGCTGCAGCAGGACGGAGGTCGTGCGGGTGTCTTCGGCCAGGATCAGGTCGGCCTCCTTCAGCACCTGGACGGCCCTGAAAGTCATGTCTTCGAGGTTGCCGACAGGCGTCGGCACGATGTATAAAATTCCTGCGGGGCTCATCTCCATCCGGCAATTAATTGCTATCTTTGTAGGACTAGCAACCACAAATTTAAGCAATGTTTTCCGAGAATCACAAAAAATCCGGCTGCATCGAAGTCGTCTGCGGCTCCATGTTCTCCGGCAAGACCGAAGAGCTCATCCGCCGGCTTCGCCGCGCCCAGTTCGCCAACCAGAAAATCGCCATCTTCAAGCCGACCGTAGACAACAGATATTCCGACGTGGAAGTAGTCTCCCACGATTTCCACAAACTCACCTCCACCCCCATCAAGGACCCCGCCGACATGCTCAAGGTCGGCCCCGAAGTCAAGGTCGTGGGCGTAGACGAGGCCCAGTTCTTCGGCGACTCGCTCGTCGAAGTCTGCCAGACCCTCGCCAACCGCGGCGTGCGCGTCATCGTGGCAGGCCTCGACATGGACTATCTCGGCCAGCCCTTCGGCCCGATGCCGCGCCTGATGGCCGTGGCGGAGGACGTCCAGAAGGTGCACGCCATCTGCGTCAAGTGCGGCGCGCTCGCTTCCTTCTCCCACCGTCTCAGCAAGAGCCAGGACCTCGTCCTGCTCGGCGAGAAGGACGTCTACGAGCCGCTCTGCCGCGACTGCTTCAACACCGCCCGCGCCGCGGAGGACAAATGACCCGTATCCTCCAGGACTACCGCTACTATCTGCGGATGGAGCGCAAGCTGTCGCCCAATACGGTGGCGGCCTACGGGCGCGACGTCGCAGAGTTCCTGAAGGCGGTGGAACTGGAGCCCCGCGCCGTGCGTTCCGACGACATCGGACGCTACGTCGCGGCCCGTGCCGCCGGAGGGGCTGCAGGCGGCTCCGCCGCCCCGCCCCTCAGCAAGCGCTCCCAGGCGCGCCTGTTGAGCGCCCTGCGCTCCTTCTTCGACTGGCTCGTGCTCGAAGGCGAACGGAAAGACAATCCCTGCGACCGCATCGACGCGCCCAAGCTCGGGCGCTATCTGCCGGAGGTCCTCTCCGTCGAGGAAGTCTGCGCCATCCTCGACTCCGTGGACGTCTCCTCCGGCGACTGGCGCGCCCTCCGCGACCGCGCCATCCTCGAGATCCTCTACGGCTGCGGCCTGCGGGTCTCCGAGGCCTGCGGCCTGCTCATCTCGCACGTCTACCTCAAGGAAGGTTTCGTGCGCGTGGTCGGCAAAGGCGACAAGGAGCGGCTCGTCCCCCTCGGCGAGGTGGCGGCCGACGCCTTCGCGGCCTATCTGGCCGCTCGCCCCGCCCCCGCCGAGCCCGCCTTCGACGACGTCGCCTTCCTCAACAAAAACGGCCGCCCGCTCAGCCGGGTGGCCATCTTCAACCTTGTCAAGCAGCAGGCGCTCATCGCGGGCGTCAACAAGGAAATCTCCCCCCACACCTTCCGCCACTCCTTCGCCACGCACCTCATCGAGCGCGGCGCCGACCTCCGCGTCGTCCAGGAAATGCTCGGCCACGAATCCATCCTCACCACCGAGATCTACACCCACATCGACACCGCCACCTGGCAGGCCGCCATCCTCGCCCACCATCCCCGGAAGTAGCCCTAACGCAAAAGCAGCCCAGGAGATCCCCCCAGGCTGCTCTTACGTATTCCACAGCGCGTCTATTTGACTCTGGCCCGAACATCTTTCGGCTCGGCCGGGACCTGCTTGTCCTGCAAATACTGCGGATTGTATTTCCCGCGAGGGATATCGCGGAAAACATAGTAGTTGGCCTTACGGGCGGCGACAATGTGGTCCGTCACTGCCGTCGAAATAGCCGATGCCGCGAGATCTATAAGAGCCCCCAGCGCACCGCTCCCACCGGAGTCCACGCGGAGATCGAGATAAAGATCGCAACTCCGGTCGAAGATGATCTCGCCGGTAACGGTAGAACGTATGAAGTAGCGGATCTTGGTGTCGATACCGAAACCGCGCTTGGTCCAGTCGTCAATCTGCGAGAACACGACGGCGTCCGCTCCGAAATAGTCGCGGAACACTGTCAGCGGCCTGTCGACGAAGAGTTCGGCATCATAGGCGCTCTCTTGCCGGAGGACATCCATTGCAAGCAACGGAGAGATCACATAATAACCGGCCTCCACGAGCGGGCGACTGATGGAAGTATAGAGAAGATCCTTCGCCTCCACGTTGGAGGTGTTGTTGATCGGCGGCATCACGAGGAGCGTGACGGGCATATTCTCGTACATTTGCGCATACTGCGATTCGCGCGGAAGCATGTTGTTCACGCCGCAGGAGCTCACGACAGCACAAAGCAGGATGAGAGGGAACAGGATCTTTTTCATATTATTCCGCTAGTTTATTTATCAACGGCAAGATAAACTTGGCAGACTCCGGGTAGAGCTCGACCTCGCGCTGGAGCATCTCCTTGCCCCGTTCCGGAAAAAGGGTAGCATAGTCGGTGCTGCCAAAGAGCCGGCGCTGCGCGTCCGTGGCATTCTCCTGGAAGGCCGCGGCCGTCTCTGGCCGCAGCAAAAGATAGCCATATTCGGCGCAGATGCCCGGCGGAGGCATTTGGCGTAATCCTCCCGGGTGCGAGATCATGTTCTCATAGACGGCCACGAGGTCGCAGGTGCTCTTGGGCGTCTGCTTGTCGTAGCTGCGATACGCGCGGGCTTCGTAGGCCGTGGCACCATTCTGCCGGCCGCCCCAATAGTAAAGTTCCTTGTTGGCCGTGAGGCCACAGGAACTCATTATGAGTAGCAGTGGAACCGCCAAGAGACTTTTCCTCATAATTCGATGATCCTATGTTCTTGATCGCCAATAATAACCTTCCGGCTGAGAACTCTCTGCCCATTCATCGTGACAGCGATCTCGTGCTGTCCGACAGAGAGGACGAGTGTATTCTGGGCCGTCTGCTTGATCTTGCGCTCTGTGCGCCAGGCTTTGGTCTTGACCGTCTCGAGGGCATAGTCCTGGCCGTCGATGGTCACCGTAATCGGGGTCTTGTCGGCATAGGTGAACGAGATCGCGCCTTCGTTGGGACGCCCCGAGGAGATGGAGTAGGAGCCGACGCCGCAACCGGTCAGCAGCAGCGCGCCCAGCAGGGAGATAAGTAACTTTTTCATACCAGGTTATCTTGGTTATTTGTCCGAGATGTAATATTCGTCGAGATTATCCACGGCTATGGAGTCCCCTTCATAGGAGCAGAAGGATATCTGTGATTCGGGCGTGTCGCCGTAGGTCATCTGCACCTTGACGGAGCCGATCTTCTGGCCCGGGAGTTCGATGTAGAGCCCGGTCTGGGGGTTCTTGACCATCTTACCCTTTTTATAGACGACGAAGCTATCACCCGCAGCCAGGCCCTGGGCCTCGCCGCCGGAAATAACGTAGGTTCCATCTTCGACAGAAAGGATATAGGAGCGCCAAGGCTTGTCCATACACTTGTTGACAATGTTCTCAACCAGCTGGTTGAGCGCGGCAGAAATGGCCTTGTCACTAAGGGTGGCGTCATAGCCGGCTGTGCCACCAACACCGAGAGTGGTCTTAGTGGTGGTCTCGGCGAAACCCTTGGCTTCGTCGGAATAAATAATCAAGCCGGTGGCGGACTCAACGAGGCGTATACTCACGCCGGCTTCGACCGTCTGCGTTTTGGTGGAAGAGAACACTTTCTGCTCACCCTCGGCCTTACGGCCGAACTCGGTGATGGAGCCAAGGATAAGATAATCCGCTCCGATCTTATTCATCCCTTCGCCGGCTTCGGCCACGAGCACATCGAGATCATCCCGCTCGAGCAGGATGAACTTCTCAGTCGCAGCCAGTTTGGAGGAAAGAATGTCGAGCGCCTGCTTACGCATAGGATCATTCTCCTTGTCGTAGAATAAACCCTTGGCATACTGGGTCTCGTTCGTAAAGCGGCCGATGGCGACCTTGCGCTTGATGGTCTTGTCCTGGGCCGAAGCAGTCACCGGCATAGACAACATCATCGCTGCCGCGAGCAGCATAGAGATTTTGGTAAGAACATTCATATGCGATTAGTTTGAGAGTTATTACTTCCAGCTATCAATTATCACAAAGATAGTATAAAAGAAACAAAACACATACCACCTCGCAGCTTTGGTCCCACCAAAACCCCACCACCCCACAACCGCGATTTTGTGGATCCCCCCGCCCCGCGCGGAAGAGTCCATTCGGAAATCCCGGAAAATCACCGTCACGCCCAACCAGATCAAGCATCTTTGTCTTTCTGAACACCTCACAAAAAACAACGAAAATGTTTTGCAAATTTGCAACGCATTCGTTATCTTTGTGGCGTCCTTTAATTGAAGAGAGAGATGAAATACAGTGAGCTAGTTAGAGAATTAAAAGACGCCGGATGCCGATTTGAAGCATCCGGAGCGCGGCACGACAGATGGTATTCGCCCATTACGGACTCATACTTCTACGTACCACGGCACCAAACCAAGGAAGTCCCGCCGGGAACCTTGAGTAGACTTCGGAAGGAAGCAGGGATTTAATTCCCCTGCTTGCTTCCGAGCGCACAGGCAAAACGAAAAACTTAAAAGGCTAGAAACACACCCAAAGGAACTAATACATTATGGAAATCGTAGCTATTATCGAGAAAGGCTCTGACGGCTTCTTTTCGATCCGTTCGGAGCAGAAAATCGGACGCTACTTCTTTGGCGGATATGGCGACTCCGTAAAAGAAGCCAAAGAAGATTTTTTACTGAGCGTCCAGGAGTCCATCTCAGGCGCCGCCTCAGATGGGACGAAGATCCCCCCGAAAGTAGATATCACCTTCAAATATGATATCCCCTCTTTCTTCAACTACTTTGATTACCTCAACGTAAGTAAATTTGCCGAGTATGCCGGCATCAACGAGAGCCGCATGCGCGCATACAAGAGCGGGCTCGCCTTCCCCGGCGAGAAGACCACACGAAAAATCATGAAGGCCATCGAAACCATCGGGAAAGAAATCAGCTCAGCCAGCATTTAACTCTTTTTTAAACACACGACAAGCGGCAGGGATCACCCTGCCGCTTGGTGTTTATATGCCGCCACGTCGCCCAGAAAAAAACTCAAATAAATTCCAAAGAAAGCGATTCCAGGAACTCGCGCCCAAATTGGTTCAGCAATCTGCTTCTTTCCTCCTCAAACAACGCAACATCTCCGTTCCAAAATGCCAATAAACAAGATTCAGAAAGAAGGAACGAATCAAGTTTCGCTCGATCAGCATTAAAAAGCAGAGGGGTAGAGTATTTTAAATCCGAAAGAAAACTCTTTTCTTCTTCGTATAAGACTGGGAAATACCCAACAGGAGAAGAGCAAAATGAAAAATAAGAAATAGACTTAGCAGTAAGCAACGAAGGCTGGTTCTTTTTCTTAATTATCTGCAGTAAGATAACCAAATTCGAAAGAGCCGACTTAGAAGAGAACCGGAAGGTGTATTCCCGCGGCATAGCAACAGGCTCATAAATAGCAGCCGTTTCTGATTTCCCTTTTATAAAGTAATCGAAATTGTTAAAGATTGCGCGAACATTTGTAAGAGATCCATTCATGAAACTCTGTTTGACCGTTGTGTAATAGAACCATCTAACCAATTCCCTTTCTTGTGATAAAGAAGCCTCGTAGTGCTCCTTAAAGAACCAAGACAAGGCAACGAATTGTCTCGAATAAGGCAACAATGACGAAGACAAAACAAAGCACTTATTATGTAAGAACTCCGCCGTTCTTACAATAGTATTCGTTATATCAGGAATATTATCCTGCAAGTCGAAGTCCGACAGATCCTTAGATTTTTTCTCGTAAAACGGGAGGCCTGCGAATCGATAGAAACAATCCAATATAACCTTCTCCGGGAGACGATCAAAACCATATTGACGCAATTTCCTCTTAATATTTCCAATCTCCTTATTGACCAAAGTCATCCCTCCTTTTCCAAAAAGAAGGGCTTGAAGCATATCCGTTTGGTTAATATGGGTCCCTTCAGAATTAATCCGAGAGAAGACTTCAGCAGCTTCTCCCAAAGAGCACTTCTCGATAAGGATTTCACTTATAACGTACTCTTGCAGAATAGTATTAATCTCTTTTAAGCGATCAGAGTACTTACTAAAAAGCTCAGAATCGCCACATAGATTTGACTGCTGCAGTTTCTGAATTCGTCCTAGCATCCGAAAAGTATCATAAATCTCCCACATAGGCACGATTGTCAGACTATCATACTTCCCCACGACGAGTTTCTCAGAAGCCAAATCGTAATTAAGCAACAATTTTCTATTTAGAGTATGCTGCGCAGCGATGCAGCAGCCATATAGGGCCGTCATACGTTGGCGACCGTCAAGAATATAATAATCCGATACACGATCTGAGATTTCCTTATCTGTTACAATATCTTTGTATCCGTAAGAAGTCTCCGAATGCCACAACGTTAATGCGCCGATCGGATAACCTTTTAGGATACTATCAAACAGATTCCGAACCTGATCCTCCGTCCAAATAAAATCACGTTGAAAAGATGGGACCGCATATTTCCCATTATCTATCCGCGAAAAGACTTCTCTCAAGTATTCTCTATCAGATTTAATTAAGATCCTATCCATCATCATATTATTTGTATTAATTTAAGAAGAAAGAGCTGAAGCTCACTGACTGTCTCCGCCCCAATAGAAAAATGCGGCAGATGATCCTCATATAATGCCCGCGTCATCCCCCGTGGAAGCTTCTCCAATTTGTTTTTTGTGTAGCCATCATACATAGCAATAGCATCCATCCAATCTCGATTAACAACTTGTCTAAATGCCGGCCTTAATCTACAATGATTATTCAAGAACTGATCATTAGGGAAATAATTTTCAATAGCTCGGCGATACCACATATGCCATCGGTATGGACTTTGGTTTAAGCAATAAACATCATCATTAGTGACTTGAGTGCTATACTTCCGACACAAAAAATAGAAAAGATTCGTCTTGTTCGGGTCAAATGCATCTCCAGACTCCGTATCTCTATCAAAAACAAATAAAACCTTTAGCGCCGCGACATCTTTAAGTTGCATATTATTAAGATGATCATATTGTCTCGTCATTTCTGGCCAGCCACCTGCCTGAACAGAATTAAAAGCATCAGAATCTTGCGAAACAACCCTCAAATGCTCAAACAAGCATTTCCATTTGGGATCTTTTCTGTATGCCTCTATCATCTGCATATAAACAGTAAATTCACGTAAATTCTCAAGAACGAGATATGCGGGCTCTCCTGAAAGAGTAATCAACTGCCCAATAGTATAAGCGCTCGAATCAATTATTGTCAAGTACTTCTTATGTAGATCGGTCAAAGGAATCCTACAATACTGTTCCCATAGTTCCTTAATTAGCGATGAGGCTCGAGCTTTAATTATTTCCCCTAGCAAATCTAGTGAATCTGTATCAAGGAAATGCCGGTGTCTAATAATACCTTCGAGCCATAGGACAACCTCATCTTGATTTTGACCATTTATATAATTTCGACAAACCCGAAAAATCATGCTAAATTCTTATTCTTTAAGATAGAGGCCAACAATTCATATCCCTCCGAGAAGACACCGGCCGGCCATGAAGACAACTCACCAGATTTATTTATAGTTATTTCTTCTATAGTTGATACGCCATTATCATTATCAATAAAATAAATGACGGCATCTTCCGGCTTTATCTTAGAACTCGGATCACTAATTAACCGACGCAGGCCGAGTAGCACATTTTCCGAGTGTGTTTCAATTATATACCTTTTTTTCATTTGAACCGCAGAATTCGCAAGTCTTTCTATCACGGCCGCATGAGCAGCAGGGTGAAGATGCAGCGCCGGCTGTTCAAAGATAGAGATATCCGAAGAACCTCTGTAGAAAGACTGAACAAGAATCGGTAAAAACTGCGAGATCCCCTGGCCAACGTCCATAATCGGAATTTGAGTTCTACCACGAGAAATATAAAATCCAAATAAATCAGATTCTCCAGCAAATCTTTTAATAATTAACTCTTGACCATCAAGATTATTCTTCATCCAGTTCGAGACACGTGGGTACAATGGGGTTTTCTGTAGATATGAATCTATCAATAAATCATACGCATTCTCTCCACTTGGAGAAATCTTACGATATCGGCCTATGCCTTTGAACGGGACAGCATACTCAACAGATGATCTGATTGGGGACAAATAATCCACAGAAAAACGGAAACGCGAAGCATTAATGTTTTTGTCACGCACACACTCTGGACACAACATCCCACGAACACGTTGCGCGTCCATATAATTATATTCTTTACTATATCCCGTCCGTTCATTCCCCCAACGGCTAGAATAAACAGATAGTACGCCTCCCTTTATAAGGAACTCATCCAACACATAATCATCGTTATCGTTTACTACTCCTAGGACCAACCCCGACGTTTGTTGATTAAAAAATACGTCAGTATACTTCCCTCCAAGCACAATGCCATTATTATCAAGCATAAACGGAGACGAAATCCGACTCGATAATGCTTGGCTGAACAGCGGAAACAATTTACAAATCGCACTTTTTCCACTACTATTCTTACCGAAAATTAAAGTAATCGGTCTAACCTTAACCTCGCCTTCTTGGAAAGCTTTATAATTTTTAAAACGAATTAAATCTATCATCTTAAGCGACAACGATATGTAAACTATTCATCCTAAATAATAACTGATATTTCATAAAAGTCAAAAACCCCCACAATGTAAGGATCTGACTCATGGACAAAGTCATTAATCTCATTTTCTTCCAAAACCACACTCTTTTACAAATATAGCAAATTGTCTTTCCCTACATTAGAATTTTGGGAAAATATGCATCAGCCGAATGAATTATTTAACAGCTTTTACTCAGATTGACATTCCGGTTGAATTCATGCAAACATAAAAAACAGCTTAAGAGCAACTATTCAGATGAATAGAAAACCATAAAACATTTGAGTACATTAATTCAAGTACCTTTCCCAACCAAATTATCGCAACCGCGGGCTACCGGAACCAGGCGGTCCAGACGGGCCAGTTGACGATGGCGGAGATGGTCAGGGCCACCGCGGTCAGGACCAGGAGGACTTTGAGGGTGGCGGGAACTTTGTCACGCCAGAAGCTGAAGTGGAGCTGTTCGTCGATCCAGTCGTAATCCTTCTCTGCAAAGAATTTGAAGTAAGCGTACCAGGTCGCGAAGAGGATCTGGCGGGGGCAGGTGGAATCGACGAATTTATCCTCTATCTCCCGCAGCTTCGTCACATCGTCCGAGAGGTCCGCCGACGGACCTTTCTCTTTCACCTTGTAGTAGAGCGCCTCCAACGCATACAGCATGGACAATGTGTGCTTGCCGCGCTCGCCGTATTCGTGCGCCGGGTATTTCTCGATATACAGGGTCAGGATGCCGAGCAGCGTCAGGCAGACGGCAACGCCGGTGAGCTGGAAGACTGGCGACACGAGCGCCAGGATGCCGACGGCCATCGACACGAACGAAATCACGACCGGCACCTTGTCGGCGATGTCGTGGGTCGCAAAATTGAGGTTGGCGGCATAGCCGACCTCGAAGCCCCGCTCGGCGATACGCTTGAGGAGGTCTTCGCGGGTCTTGGGAATCGGCAGGGAACTCAGTTCCTGCTTCGAAGGCGCCGTCGGCCGCAGCTTCTCGCTCTTGGGCGTTTTAGGTTTCACATGTTCTTCCATAACTGGCAGAATTTCAGGTTTCTACAAAGTTAGGAAGAAATCGCGCATTTGCAAGGGGGCGGGCAGCGCGAGCATCACAAGATCCTTCGCTGCGTTCAGGATGACAGGTGCGAGAGGAGGAGCGGCGCGAGGGACGCGCACCGAACACTCCCCATCCTATCAAAAGAAAATGATATTGATAAAAGAAATAAAAAGAAATATCTTTGTGAAATTGCAGCTTTTGTTTCACTAAAGACTCAGAAGAAATATAAAGTCACATGAAAATAAGAGAATTATCGATAATTGCTGTTTTAGCGATATTTTGTATATCACTATACTCCTGCTGTGAAAAAGTATTGACAAACGATATTGCCGATATTAACAATTATCGGATAGCTTTCAAAGAAGTAGAATCTGCGCAAGAAGATGAACTTCAGATTATTACAGATGAGTATTCAAAGTCCCTTACAGGGGATTTCGGCCTTTTTACGAGAAAAGGTTTAGCCTCAGACTGTGACAAAAAGGTTATATTGGCCTGTAAAGATGCTGAGAACAAACTAAATGCTGTTAGTTTTAATGGGCGCTATACTATCGAGGCTGTAAGAATAGCTAAAAACAACGAAGAGTTGTTATATTCAAAAACTTATTTACCCACAAGAACAACGAGATTGTTGCAACAATTATACTGGGAACAAGGCCGCTTTACAACTACAGGGGCAAGGTCTTCCAGCGATAACGTTATTAGGACAGCAATCCCTATAATAGTGAGTCTTGGAGAAAAATATACTATTGAATCTGCAAGTGGCACTGAAACTTTGGTCTTCTATTATAACAGCGATGGACAATTAGTGTCTCCTTGTTTTTCAATTGGAAGCGGGAGCATAATCACCATACCGCGTGGTGTGTATTACATGCATTTTTCTTATCGCAACGATGAGAATATCGATGTTTCTTATGCTGAGACATTCAACATGTACCAGATATTGGAAAGCAACATTCAACTTCCCCTTGAAGAAAAGTTGTTGACTATTATTGATGACGATGGCAACATTGGGTATTATAATGATATTTATCCTATGGCTAAAGCCAAGAAAGTATCGATATCCTCTGCAATTATCGCCGAGAGAGTTGGTAGAAAATATTATATGACCTGGGATAACATTAATGACGCCTATAGTAATGGCATGGAGATGTTATGTCATACTTATAGCCATCCGTTATCGACAGATGAAGGTTGGCCATATGATTTAGAGTATTTTGAAGAAGACTATAGGAAAGCGAAAAACATTCTAAAAGCTCATGGTATAATTCCCAATCTTTTGGTATTTAGTGGTTCATCAGGTCTAAATGATACATGTCAAGAAGCTTGTAAGAGGGCTTCGTTCGATGGTGCTTTTCTCGCAGGAGACAATCATATTACATTTGGAGATACAGACAGGTATAGTATTCCTCGTTTTAGAATAGGGAACGATTCTAATTATCATTGGGAGTTGCCATTGCTGAAGGGCATGATTAACAAGCTATCATCTTCTGGTGGGTGGATGGTATGGATGATGCATACTTCAAGTTCTAAAGGATGGGTCAAGGGTAATGGTGAAGATTCCTCTGCTTATATGCTTGGTGAAATAATAGATTATGCCAGGGAACACGACATTAAAATTGTAACAGCAGAATATGGGTTCAAGAAGACCTATATGAATGATTTACAATAGAAATCACATCTTATAGCCCGTTAGTTCTATAAACTTAGCTTCGGTGCGAACTCCATAGAAAAGAGTTCTATGAAATCAGTATCGTTTAATCGCAAGTCCGAATGTTTCGCGGACATCGCAATTAATCGATTCCACATTTCAACATTGCGCAGCCGGGGTTTGGTCGACTCGACCGAATAATTGAGTCTATACTTCCGGACATAAACCTTGGCGACGTTGACGGAGAAACGGGAAGGTCCCCGGTTGTGAGCGGGGACCTTCCAGGATTTCCCGGGGGTTTCTGTCCGGAAATGGGAATTTTGTTTGGTGGCGGCAGGGGCTAGAGGACCCGGACGCGGAGCTTGGCGTAGGCGCGCTCGACTTTGGCGAGCGCGGCCTCCACGCTCTCGGCGCGGGCCAGCAGGACGCCCATGCGGCGGTGACCCTTGATGAAGGGCTTGCCGAAGAGGCGGATCTGCACGTCGGGCTCGGCGAGGACTTCCTCCAGGTTCTCGAACTCGACCATCGTCGTGTCGCCCTCGACCACGATGGCCTTGGAGGCGCTGGGACCGAAGAAGTTGACCTTCGGGATCGGCAGGCCGAGGACGGCGCGCGCATGCAGCGCGAACTCGGAGAGGTCCTGGGAAATCATCGTGACCATGCCGGTGTCGTGCGGACGCGGCGAGACTTCGCTGAACAGCACCTCGTCGCCGCAGACGAACATCTCCACGCCGAAGATGCCGTAGCCGCCGAGGGCGTCCGTCACCTTCCTGGCGATGTCCTGCGCCTGGGCGAGCGCCGTGGCGCTCATCGGCTGCGCCTGCCAGGACTCGCGGTAGTCGCCGTCCACCTGGTGGTGGCCGATGGGGTTCAGGAACGTGGTGCCGCCGCTGTGGCGGACGGTCAGGAGCGTGATCTCGTAGTCGAATTTGACGAATCCCTCCACGATCACCTCGCCGCCGCCGGCGCGGCCGCCCTCCTGCGCGATGCGCCAGGAGGCGTCCGCGTCGCCCGGCGTCTTGCACACGCTCTGCCCATGGCCCGACGAGCTCATGATCGGCTTCACCACGCAGGGCGTGCCGACCGCCGCGATGGCCGCGTCGAACTCTTCGCGCGTAGCCGCGAAACGGTAGGGCGACGTGGGCAGCCCCAGCGTCTCGTGCGCCAGCTGGCGGATGCCCTTGCGGTTCATCGTCAGGAACGCCGCGTTGGCCGTCGGGATCACGTTGTAGCCCTCCTTCTCCAGCTCCACGAGCGTGGGCGTGGCGATGGCCTCCACCTCCGGGATGATGATGTCCGGCTTCTCCTGCTCGATGATCTCGCGCAGCCGCGCGCCGTCCAGCATGGACAGCACATAGCTGCGGTGCGCCACCTGCATCGCAGGCGCATTCTCGTACCGGTCGAGCGCGATCACCTCGACGCCAAAACGCTGTAACTCAATGGCAACTTCCTTGCCCAATTCTCCCGAGCCGCACAGCAGCGCCTTCTTGGCGACAGCAGTGAGCGGAGTTCCGATTTTTGTCATATGGATTTGATTGAAATTAGGGCACAAAAATACGGAAAAAGATTATTATCTTTGTATATCAAAATATATCAAAACAACATTAAACATGAAAAGATTTCAGAATTTATTCATTATTTCTCTACTCGCATCCCTGTCTTTCATTTCCTGCCAGAAGATCAGCTTAGAAGAAGCCTGGAGCGCGAAGGCCATCAAAACGATCAGCGTTATTTCCGGCGACTATACGATGATTTCCGCCACCTGGAGCTCCCCGATCGATCTCTCTGGAGAAGGAACCGTCAGCAACGACATCCTCCAACAGTTGAAGATGTATGGATGGATGGGAAATCAAAGCATCAAATACTCGGGCGAAGAAGAATTCACCAGCGCCCTTTACCGCTCCGAGGTCCTTTCGCCCAGGTCGCCGAGAGAGCTGGCACAGGTCAACTTGAATATCCCTCTTTCCGAATGGATCGACCGAGCCACGGGCGCCCCGGTCAAAAACGGCCGTTGCGACGTCGACATGACCACTTTCCAGTTCCATTATACGGTCGATCCTTCCGGGGATATCACGCTGCACAACGTGATGGATCGCACCGGAGGAGATGCCCCTTATCGCAAGCTGGAGCATATCAAGATCCATTTAGACGAGGACGGATATCTGCTCTTCGAGGCCGACGCCACCTTCTACGACTGGGCCACCGCCAGCTGGCAGGACGGCCACATGCGCCTCACCTACTGGCACAACTAGCACAGCAGTAAATACCGCCAAGTACTGTCGAGGGTCCAGGAGATGGACCCTCGACAGCGTTTTGGGCCGTTTTTGCTGTTGAGGGTCCAAGCGTTGGACCCTCAACAGCACTTGACGCGCGCGGGAGGGAGAAGGATGAGAAGCGGCGCCAAAAGTATTGGTGTCAGGACTTCAAGAGCTCCTGCGCCAGGGCGTCTTTGAGGAGCCGCTCCTCCAGGAGGTCGAGGTGCGCTTCGGCCATCTTCAGGGCACAGCGCCGGACGACGTTGGTGATGGAGCCGCCTGAGAGTTCCTTGTCGGCGGCGAGCGCCAGAACCGCTTAGCCCTTGCCGCCAAGCCACTCCGGCGGCACCATCCTCCGCCACAGCTCCAGGCGGAGCTCCTTCGTCGGCATCGGGAAATACACCACGGACTGGAAGCGCCGCGAGAAGGCCTCGTCGATGTTCGACTTCAGGTTGGACGCGAGGATCACCGTTCCCGGGAAATCCTCAATTCGCTGCAGCAGGTACGCGACTTCCTGGTTCGCGTAGCGGTCGTTCGACGAGTTCGTCGCCGTCCGCTTGCCGAACAGCGCGTCCGCCTCGTCGAAGAACAGGATCCAGTTGCGGTTCTCCGCCATGTCGAACACGCGGGCGAGGTTCTTCTCCGTCTCGCCCACGTATTTGGAGACGAGCATCGACAGGTCCACCCGGTAGACGTCCATCCCGTTCTTCTTGCCCAGCAAGGACGCCGCCAGCGTCTTACCCGTGCCCGGAGGGCCGTAGAACAGCGCCCGATAGCCGGGCTTGACGAACTTGGCGAGCCGCCAGCGCCGCAGGATGTCCGGCCCGGCGGCAATCCACGTATTGATCTCATCCAGGTCGGTGGCGACCCGGTAATCCAGGACCATATCCTCCCATTCCAGGTCTGTCGCGATCCGCTTCGCGGGAAAGTTAATCGAATAGTCCGGCCGGAAATCCGTCCCGGTCAGCGCCCGGCATAGGAAATCTTCGCATACCCGCAGCTGCCCGCTCAGGAGCGGCTCTCCCTCCCCGGCGCCCTCCAGCCGCAAGATATTCTGCCGATAGAGCCACCCGTCCTTCTGGAAAAGGCCGATCACATCCTTCCGTTTCTCCGCATCCTCCCCGCACAGGATGAAGGCGGCCGTCTCCCCCGTGGGCAGGAAGCCCGCGTGGGAAAGCCCCTTCCAGCCGCCGAACTCCGTGTACTGCCGGCCGAAATCCTTGTTCTGCGCGAAGAAGATATCCAGCGCCTGCGGCGCGAGATGCGGCATCAGCGCGAGCATGATCACGACCCGCTCCGCAAACGTCATCTCCTGCGGCTGCACCATCCCGTCCAGCCACCCGTCCTCCGGCGCCTCAACCTCCTCGATACTCCCATACTCGCATTCCTGATTGAAATACAGATGGATCGCCGTCTCCAGCACCTGATTGAACCATGTTATAGATTCTTGCATAATTCTTACACTATTATACAACAACCCTCTGTTTCAGGATCCAATATGTCAGCAAAATCAGTTTCATGCTCAGGATTTACTAATTGAGTTTCTGCGAAGTGGATTGCACCTCTATCGGCACGTCTTATTTTCTTTAATCTTGCAGACGCTTTTTTCTTTAGATCCTTTGAATTACCATTCGCTATAATCCAGGCACATATAAATGCCTCAGCAGCAGATGTCTGCATGGGCATTTCTGCGGCGGA
>JAEEGJ010009114.1_pt1 | contig 26822 bp, 13 predicted proteins | sample 8958761 | NCBI WGS metagenome assembly JAEEGJ01 (sample SAMN16246546, study PRJNA631951) | gut metagenome | biome: gut microbiome; feature: rumen; material: RS-attached | host: Bos | place: Iran: Karaj | collected 2018-10 | reverse complement strand
CAAGCGGCGCAGGTTAAATCGGAAATAGTCTTGTCAGGCCCCGATGGCGGGATGAAGTTTTAGGGGATAAGGTTGCAATTGGTGGCTTGGGTCTTGTTGCAGCACGAAAACGAAGGCCAAGATAAGCATGTAGAAAGCATATGGTTTCCTTGTGCGGACGAGGGTTCGACTCCCTCCACTTCCACTTTGTTTCGTTCGCGAGTCTCACCCTCGTGAGGGTTCTTTGACCTAAAGGTACAAAGCGACTTACGTCGATGACGACTCCCTCCACTTCCACTCATCGGGCTGACGTTTTGTCAGTCCGATTTATTAATTTATACAACATTCGCAAGAGTTAATCCGATGGTTATGGGCAAAAGAAATGTTTCAAATAATAACATCTTTTGTAATGTTCAGGTCAAAAAAAAGTGGAATTTTACACCTTATATTAAATAAATTGTGTAACTTTGCACCCAAATAAACACAAAAACCATTAAGCGTATGAATCATTTTACAACTAAAAACAGACTGGCACGCGTAGCTATGACGCTACTCGTAGCCCTGCTCACCTCCGTCACTGGGGCTTGGGCACAAAGTTTGTCGGGAAGCGGCACAGCCACCGAACCGTATGTCATCAACGATGCCACCGACTGGGCAACCTTCGCCGCAGACGTCAACGGCGGCTACTCGTATGAGGGCGAGACCGTGAAGCTCTCCGACTTATTCGACAACAGCTCAAGCGCTGTCACGGACATCGTCGGCGTGAATGGTGATAACAACGCCAACAAATCGTTCAAGGGCACCTTCGACGGCAACAACAAGACGCTCCATGTCAACATCACCGACACGGAGGCACAAGGTGCCGCCCCCTTCCGCAACATCAGCGGGGCGACCATCAAGAACCTGACCGTGACGGGCAGCGTCACCGGCACCACCCATGCTGCCGGTCTTGTGGGCTTCACGAGGGAAGGCACCAACACCATAGAGAACTGTGTGGTCAATGTCAATGTTTCCGTACCTGCCACATCAGGCAACCGGCACATGGGCGGTGTGCTGGGGCATGGCGTGAAGGCGACCGTAGTCATCCGCAACACCGTGTTCAGCGGCACCATGTCCAACAGCGACAACTATGCCGGCGGCTTCCAAGGCTGGTGCGACGGCAACACGCTGACCATTGAGAACTGTCTGTTCAAGGGCAGCTATACGGGAACAGCCTCCAATGGCTTCCATCCCATTGCCATACGCAACGAAAACAGTACTATGAACTACACCAACAATGGTGCATACTACACCGCCAGCCCCACGCTGACGAATAGCGCTTACATCGCTGGTGCGGGCACCATGGTCTATGCCACCGCTCCCGCCAACGAGATCTACAAGCAATTGACCCTTGTCGATGGCAACAACTATTATGTTCCCTGCACCATCACCGGCATCGATGCATCTTACGCATACACCGGCTCGACAATCACCGTCACTCCCACCGTGAAGGATGCCGACGGTACCACGCTGACAAAAGACACCCATTATACCGTTGCCCTCACCAAGGACGGCAGCCCCGTGAGCGAGGTGAAGGAAATGGGCACTTACTCCATGACCATCACCGCCAAGAGCGGCAGCGGATACTCTGGCTCATGGACCAAGGACTTCACTGTCGTTCTCACCAAGCCAACAGCACTGACATTCTCTAATGTAACAACAACTTCGGTTACCGTGTCGTGGACGGCTCCTGCAAGCATAGTCACGGGCTATACCTACCAGTACAAGAAGGCCAGCGAAGGAGCATGGAGCACCGAGGCTACAGTGACGGGCAACTCGGTGAACCTCACAGGTCTGGAAGTTGGCACTTATTATAATTTCCGTGTGAAAGCCCTTGTCGGCAGTATTGAAAGTGAATATGCAGCAGGCAACTTCTATACTGCCTGTGATGCCATCACAACATTCCCGTGGACAGAGACATTCGAGGGCTTCATCCAAGGTGACCTCACTCATCCCTGCTGGGTGAATGAGCATGTTGAGGGCGATGGTAACTATGTCTTTAAAATTGTAACAAATAATAATGGCAACACTACCCAGCAGCTGCAGCTGCCCGACCAAACAGCGGGCACAATGACCATGCTGAGACTCCCCGAGATGACGCTGTCAGGCAATCATTACGTGTTCACCTTTGATATTTATCGTAATAACAACACTTATAGTGATTCGTTTGCGTCTGAGGGTATCAGAGTCTTTGCCAGTAGCGACGGCAACATTGAAGGTGCCACCGAGATGGCTTTCATTCCTCGCCAGTACAATGTGGGAAACAGCATTGTTCCTACCGAAGATGCCGCTGGCTGGTACACCTACGAGCTGCCTATCCCTATGAGTGGCACCTGCTACATCATCCTGCGTGGCGAGAGCCAATACTGCACTGCCACCTTTATGGACAACTTTGTTGTCATGAAAGGAATACCCAAACCCACAAACCTGACAGCTACGCTTACCTCAGGTAATGGTTCCATCGCCACATTGACATGGACAGAGACAGGCGAGGCCACCAACTGGGTGCTGGAATATGGTACGGCTGCCGACTTCACAGGTGCCACGTCGGTCAACGTTAGCGGCACTCCCGCATATAATCTCACTGGCCTCACTGCCGAGACCACTTATTATGCCCGCGTGAAAGCAAGTATCGGAGGCGAGGAAGAGAGCGCATGGAGCAAGACCCTCATCTTCACGCCCACCGATGCTTATACACTCACTGTGAACGACGGCATAGAAACCAATAGCCATGTGCCGGTTTATGGTCTCTATGTTGACGACAAATCATACAGTCAGTTCATCATCCCCGCCAGCGAACTCGCTGCCATGCAGTGGGCCACCATCAACGAGATGACCTTCTACGGTTCCATTTCGGGTACCAATCCTCACTGGGACGGTGCCCAGTTTGAGGTTTATATGGCCGAAACAACCGAAACCACCTTGTCGGCACTTGTCGATTGGGGCACGATGACCAAGGTGATGAACGAAGCTCATCTTGAAATCAGCGATGACAAAATGGTGGTTACTCTGGATACCCCTTATCAATATTTGGGCGGCAATCTTATGATTGGCATCAAACAAACCGTTAGTGGTAAGTTCAGTGGTTGCACCTGGATAGGCGTCTCTGCCACCGGTGCCTCAATTGGTGGCTATGGAACTTCCATCAGTCAGCAGGACTTCCTGCCCAAGACCACCTTCGCCTACACTCCCGGCAATGCGCCCACCGATCCCGTAGCAATCACCGTCAGTGCCAATATAGCAAACGCAGGCACCGTCACCGGTGCAGGCACCTACGACCCAGGCACTACTGCCACGCTGACCGCCACCGCCAACGAGGGATATACCTTCACTAACTGGACAAAGAAAGGTACTGTGGTGAGCACCAATGCCGAATACAGCTTCACCGTGAGCGCAGCTACTGCTGGTAAATACATCGCCAACTTCACGCCGAACAGCTATACGATTACCGCTACTGCCGATCCTACCGAGGGCGGCATCGTCACCGTTGGCGGCAACAGAGGCAACAGTGACAACGGAAACGAGCTCATATATGACTTCGAGGACGGCTGGCAAGGATGGACGACCTTCCAAGGCACCACCACCTCGCCTAACAGCTGGATGCATAACACCGCTTACCCCACCTCCAACAACGACTTCTCCACCGGTTACGGTCACAACAGCTCCAATGGATTCATGCTCTCCGAGTCATATATCTCTGGCTCTTCAAGTGGTTCTGGAACCCCTGTCACTCCCGACAACTATCTCGTTTCTCCACAGGTACGCTTGGGCGGAAGCATCTCCTTCTACGCAGGCGCCAGAAACACCGATTATTGTGCAGAGACGTTCTCTGTGATGGTATCCAAGACCGGCAACACCAACGCGGACGATTTCGAGACCGTTGAAACTTGGACTTTATCTTTGTCCTCGGCTGGATATACCGAAACGCCATATACCGTTGATTTGAGTGATTACAGAGGCATGGGCTATATCGCAATCCGCCATCATGACTGCAACGACCAATGGTTCATATCCATCGATGACATCACCATCGTGGAAGGTCCGGATCCTTCTACTGACAATGGCACCTTCAACTATGGCGAGACCTGTGTTGTGACCGCCACACCTGTCGAGGGTTACTTCTTCACTGGCTGGAAAGAAAACGGAGTTGGGGTCTCAAGTGATTTGGAATACAGCTTCACAGCTACTGCCGACAGAGACCTTGTAGCCACCTTTACACAAGGAGACATCTACTTGGCCGACAACAGCGACAACAGCGTCCAGATAGCCGCCGCTAATGGCAAGCAGGCCAACGTCACCCTCAGCGACCGCACATTATGGCAGGACGGATATTGGAACACGCTGTGTCTGCCGTTCTCGCTCGACGCAGATGAGATAGCCGCATCTCCGTTGGTGGGGGCCGACATCCGCACTCTGGATAATGCTAAGTTTAATGACGGCACGCTGACTCTGAACTTCACACCCGCCGTCAGCGATGGCACCGTCAACGGAGTAGACCCCGTGACTGCCATCGAGGCCGGCAAGCCCTACATCATCAAGTGGGCCAGCGGCACCAATATCACGGATCCCGTGTTCACCAACGTCACCATCGACAAGACAACCCACAATGTGGAATGTGACTTGGGTAACGAGAAGAGCATCACTTTCCTTGGCACCTACGACTATATGTCGTTTGCTAACGAGGACCGCAGTATACTCTTCCTCGGCGATAACAACACGCTGTACTGGCCGCAGCCCGACGGCAGCAACATTCCCAGCATCGGCGCCTGCCGCGCTTACTTCAAGCTGAACGGACTCAGCGCCGGCGACATCGCCACCACACGCCTGTTCTTCGGCGAAATAGAGACAAGCCTCTCCCAGCCCCTCCAAAGGGAGGGGAGCCAGGCTGGTGCATGGTACACCCTCGACGGACGGAAGCTTGACGGCAAGCCCGCGAAGAAGGGCGTGTATATTAATAATGGTGTTAAGGTCGTGATTAAGTGAGAATAAAGCAGAGCTTACTCATGCTTTATCGAGCGTGAGCGAGCTCAAGCTTTAGCTTAAGGTCGTGATTAAGTAAGTAATAATAAACAAAATATAAGCTTTATGAAAAAGAATTATGTAAAGCCTGCCACGCTGGTGGTAAGGATTCAGCAACAGGGCAGCCTCCTCAATGCCAGCCCAACTGTAACCGATGTTAAGTCCAATACGGGTATCACTGGCGGCACCAGTGGCAGCAGTCAGAACGGCCGCTCCCGCACCGGCAACGTCTGGGGCGAGGACGACGATGAGGATGAAGATATGTACTAACTCCGCGTAGTGATAACATTGAACAGAGGACAATAATTAACAAACAAAACGATTAAGCGTATGAAACAGTATAAAACCAGGCTGGCCCGCACAGCCATGACGCTACTCATCGCCCTGCTCACCACTACAATGGCATGGGCAGAAGAGACACTCACCGTGTATGACGGGACGAACACCAGTGGCATTATTCCATTCGATGGTACCTACGCAGACACACAAGGAGCCGCTTCCGAATTTATCATCCCCAGCGACCAGTTGGAGAATATGACAGGCGGTACCATCACTGCAATGAAGTTTTACATCTCGAAGTCCGCTAGTGAGGCTTGGACAGGCACTCACCAAGTGTATGTCGGCGAGGTGGAAGCAACAACTCTGACGGGTATTACAGGCCCCAGTTCATTCACCGTGGTCAAGGAGGCAAGTTTTGATGCCACCGGAACGGAATTAACTGTGGAATTTGACGAGCCTTACCCCTACGGAGGTGGCAACCTGTTGATTGGCACATACGTTAGTGTGGCAGGCAACTGGAAATCAGCTTCTTTCTATGGCGTAAGCCAGACTGGTAATACTGCATGGCACAGTGGCAGTCAATATGGTAGTGGTGGAGTAATGTTCCTCCCCAAGACCACCTTTACCTACGCTTTTGGTAGCGTTACTGTCTGCAATATGCCGACCTTGTCCGTAAGCGACATCACCAGCGATGGAGCAACCTTGACCTTTAGTGGCGGCAGCGGCACCTACAATGTGCAATATAAGCTGGCTTCAGCAGACAACTGGACTACTATTGCAAGCAGCACCACCGGAACATCATTTACGCTCACCGGCCTCACGCCATCAACGACATACGACGTACGGGCACAAAGCGTATGCGATGCCGATGCCACCAGCGGCTGGCGTACAGTCAGCTTCAACACTGATTGCACCGCCATCACCACATTCCCGTGGACGGAGGATTTTAACGGTCTTACCACGGCTTACTCCATCCCTAATTGCTGGGACAACAGCGATGGTACAATCACAAACATTTCAGACAAATGGTGCTACAATACCAACACCTCTGGCAATGGCGCCACTAACGGTACAAGCCACGACGGCTCGAAGTGTGTGCGTTTCGATTCCTATATTAACACCGATGGTAAAACCAACTTCCTGAAGACTCCTGTCCTGAGCCTGCCGGCAAACACGCCGATGCAGTTGAGCTTCTGGTATAAAAACCCTGCTGGCGGCGACTTCTCGGTGTATATCTCCACTGATGGCGGTAACACTTACACCACAGCTCTTGCCACAGAATTGACAGGCAAAACCAGCTGGACAGAGCACAATCCCATCAACCTTAGCGACTACGCTGGGCAGGATGTGGTCATCGTCTTCAAAGGCACCTCCAACTATGCTTACAACGATGCCTACATCTACTTGGACGATGTCACCGTGGAGGAGGTTTCTGCTTATCCTAAACCAACCGACCTGACGGTTAGCGCCATCACTTCTAACACAGCAATACTCACGTGGACGGAGAACGGCACAGCCACACAGTGGCAGATATGCCTGAACGATGACGAGACACAACTCATCACCGTCAACGAGAAATCCTACACATTTAACTCTCTCGCCACCCTCACCGCCTACACCGCCAAGGTGCGTGCCATAGGTCAGGAAGGATACAGCCCCTGGAGTAGTGCCGTCAGCTTCACCACCACTGCAGTTGCAACTGCAGTAGGCGACAGCTGGAGTGACAACTTCGAGGGTACGTCCTGTGGATGGGAACTCATCAACGGCACATGCACCAATGTCTGGGCTTGGGGCACCGCCACCAACAACGGCGGCACGCACGCCCTTTATGTCTCCAACGACGGCGGCACCACCAATGCCTATACCAACGACAGCGGCACTATGGTTTATGCCACCAAGATCCTCAACTTCGTCGAAGGCAAATATGAGTTCTCATACGACTGGATAGCCTTCGGTGAAAGCACGCATGACTACTTGAGAGTGGCTTTGGTGCCCGCCACCGTGACGCTCACCGCAGGAACAAGTGCTCCTTCTGTCCCCAATGGTTATTTTTATAGCGATCTGCCTACCGGCTGGATAGCCTTAGATGGTGGAAGTAAGCTAAACCAGTCTATTGCCTGGCAAAGCAAGACGCAGACCATTAACGTCGCTGCCGGCAACTATTATCTTGTCGTCGCCTGGCGCAACGACACCAGCAGCGGCAACAATCCTCCTGCTGCCATTGACAACGTGAGCATCACGAAAGTGACCTGCTCTGCCGATGTGACTGGCTTGGCAGTGAATAGTCTCACCACAACTTCCGCTGCCCTCACCTGGACTGCCGGAGAGGCCTCACAGTGGCAGGTGGCTTACAGCGCTGCCGGCAACTTCGAGGATGCAACAGAAGTAATCGTCAGCAGTCCCACATACGGCATTACCGGCCTTCAGCACAACACCCACTACTATGCCAGAGTACGCGCCTACTGCGGTGGAGAAGACTTTGGCTCATGGAGCGATGTGCTACAGTTCAACACCGATTGTGAAACAGTCACCGCCTACCCGTGGATGGAGAACTTCGACAGCTATACAGCAGCTACCGGTGTTCTGCCCAACTGCTGGAGCCGTATCAACACCTGCACCAATAGCAGTTATTCTTCCTATCCCTGTCTTGTTAGTTCTTATGCCAACTCATCGCCCAATTGCCTGAGATTCAATTCGTATTATTCAAGCTCTAACGATTACGACCCGCAACCGCAGTACGCCATTCTGCCTCCGATGGAGAATCTGACTGGCAAGCAGATAACGCTGTATGCCAAAGGAGCTACCACGGCCAGCACCTTTAAGATCGGGACGATGACAAATCCTTTCAATGCCAGCACCTTTAAGAAGATTGCCGAGCAAACTTTGACAACTTCTTATCCCGAGGAACCTTTCGAATACATCATACCAGACGACTGCAACGATAGTTATGTGGTCATCATGATTGATGCCGCTACCTCAAGCAGAACCACCAATAGTGTCTATATCGATGACATCGTCATTTGCGAAGCCCCCGCCTGCATCAAGCCCATTGGTCTTGCAGTGACAGCCAACAGCATCACCGGCGACGGGGCCACCATCACTTGGACAGCACGCGGCAGCGAGACCAGTTGGAAGATTGAGTATGCCACCGATGCCAATTTCACCAGTCCTTCGTATGCAACTGTCAATGAGGACCCCACCTATACTTTCCACGGCCTTGACGAATCAACCACATACTATGTGCATGTGCAGGCCGATTGCGGCAATATTGACGGCTCAAGCGAATACAGCAAGACCGTGAGCTTTTCCACTACACAGACGCCCGTCAATCTGCCTTATTTCAACGACTTTGAAAGCACCAACGGTTGGCTGTTCGTGAACGGCGATCTCACCAACGCATGGGCATACGGCACAGCCACCAGCAACGGCGAGGGCACATACGCCATCTACGTCTCTAACGACGGCGGCACCACCAATGCTTACACCAACAACAGTTACACTATGGTGTATGCCACCAAGATGTTCAACTTCGAGGCCGGCACCTACGTCTTCTCATACGACTGGAAGGCCGATGGTGAAACCACGTATGACTACTTGAGGGTGGCTTTGGTGCCTTCATCGGTAACCCTCACTGCAGGAGTATATGCTCCTTCTGTTCCCAGTGGTACTTTCTATAACAATCTGCCCACTGGCTGGATTGCCCTTGATGGTGGAACAAAGCTTAACCTGAAATCGGATTGGCAATCGTTTGAAAGCAGCGAAATCAATATTGCCACTGCCGGCACCTATATGATGGTGTTTGCTTGGAGAAACGATAATACCACAGGCAACAATCCTCCCGCGGCCATCGATAATGTCAGCATTGAAGTGATTACCTGCAAGACACCCACTGGCCTTACCGCTCCCCAATCGGGCATCACCGCTACTTCCGCCCAGTTGAGCTGGACCGAGACCGGGCAAGCCAACGCTTGGCAAATCGAGTTGACGGACGCGGAAAACAATACCAAGATTATCGATGCCGACAGCAACCCCTTCACCCTCACAAGCTTGACTCCTGAGACTGTGTACTCTGCCAGAGTGCGTGCCAACTGCGGCGATGGTTACAGTAAATGGAGCGAAGAGGTCATCTTCGAAACTGTCAGTGAGTGCCAGACACCTGACGGCCTTGACGCTACTAATGTCACCACCACAAGGGCTGTCATCAGCTGGAACGGCTACGGAATAGAGACCTTCAACCTGCGCTACACAACCGACGGCGAGAGCTGGACAACCAAGACTAATGTGACCAACCCCTATACGCTTACAGGGTTAGACGTAGCCACCACCTACACAGTACAGGTGCAGCCCACCTGCGCCGGCGAGGATACCTGGTCAACGTCCTTCGTCTTCAGCACCCAATGTGTGGCCATTACCACCTTCCCGTGGAGCGAGGGTTTTGAAGTCGGCGCATTTTCTTCCTGCTGGAGTCAAGACGGCAAAGGCACATGGACTGTCGGCACTGGCGACTATGTAAGCAGTACAGGTGCCCATACAGGCACTTACAATGCCAAAATAGTGCACAAAACGAAAGGTAATATCACCAAGTTGATGACTCCTGTGTTTGACCTTTCTTCGCTCACTTGTCCTGTCCTTTCTTTCTGGTATATCAACCGTAAATGGCAAAGCGACATTGATAAGTTCGCTGTGTACTATCGCACTGCGCCGGATGCTGAATGGATACAGATTGATGCTACTGAAGAAGCACATGAAGAATGGACAAAGGCTGAATATTTGCTGCCCAATCCTAGTGCCACTTATCAGATTGCCTTCGAGATGACGGATGGTTATGGCTATGGTGTCGGCATCGACGATGTTACTATTGAGGGAGTTCTCGGCCTGGCTGACGCGGGCTCCGACAACAGCGCGGATATCGAGGATTACGACCGCGAAACCGTTAATGTCGTCCTAAGCGGCCGCACACTTTGGCAGGACGGATATTGGAACACGCTGTGCCTGCCGTTCTCGCTCGACGAAGATGAGTTAGATGCTTCGCAGCTGTCCGATGCTGACATCCGCACTCTGGATAATGCTGAGTTTAATGACGGCACGCTGACGCTGAACTTCACACCCGCCGTCAGCGATGGCACCGTCAACGGAGTAGCCCCCGTGACAAGCATTGAGGCCGGCAAACCCTACATCATCAAGTGGTCTAACGGCACCAATATCACGGATCCCGTGTTCACCAACGTCACCATCGACAAGACAACCCACAATGTGGAATGTGACTTGGGTGACGGGAAGAGCATCACTTTCCTTGGCACCTACGACTACATGTCGTTTGACAGCGAGAACCGTAGCATACTCTTCCTCGGCGATAACAACACGCTGTACTGGCCGCTGAGCGGTGCCAGCATCGGTGCCTGCCGCGCCTACTTCAAGCTGAAGGGACTCAGCGCCAGCGAAGTCAGCACCACACGCCTGTTCTTCGGGGGCGAGGAAACAACCAGCCTCCCCCAGCCCCTCCAAAGGGAGGGGAGCCAGGCTGGCGCATGGTACACCCTCGACGGACGGAAGCTTGACGGCAAGCCCGCGAAGAAGGGCGTGTATATTAATAACGGTGTTAAGGTCGTGATTAAGTGAGAGAAGAACTGAGCTTGCTCGAGTTCTTCCAAACGGGAACGAGCTCGAGCGAAGCTCAGGGTCGTGATTAAGTGATATGGTAAAAAGATAAAAAAGTAAACAGGTAAATAATCGGGCTGGCGCTTTGTCAGTCCGATTTTTGGTTTAACTATGACCTTTGCATGGTGGCGAAATCACCGCAATAATTGCAAGAAATCACGGCAACTTCTTGCGGAAATCACGGCAACTTCTGCAAGAAATCACGGCAACTTCTGCAAGAAATCACGGCAACTTCTTGAGGAAATCACGGTGATTTCTGGAACTTTTTACCGTGATTTCCGAAGGTTTTCTAGGTGATTTCTGAAGGAAAGTGCGGTGATTTCTGAGGGCATTTTTGAGGGCGAGGACAGGTAATTGACAGGGGGGTGAAAAGGGGGTGAACTGGGGACAGTGAAAATTTTCCAAAAATTTCTCGAAAAAGTTATGGTTATTCGGAAAATATGTAGTACCTTTGCAGAATAAACAAAGGAGGACGTACCCCATGCTGACGCTGACACCCATATCTGCAACGATTGGAGTAGCGGGCGGAACTGCCAACCGAGGCAGGGCTGTTCGTACTCTCTACTCGCGTGATGTAGCGGCGGCATTCATTGGGGATAATTCGCTTCGGGCGGCGACCGTCAACAGGCTGATAGGAGACAGTTCACTCCTGACGCAACTTACTATTTCAATTACCCCCAATTCCATTATTCCGCTGACATCGTCAGCACCAGACAACAAGCCCCACAAGCCCTATGGCACAGCAGCAACCGATACGAACAGGTCCCGACAGGGGATTGATAATCACCGAGGAGATGGTTATCGAACGCTTCATGCGTACCCTGATGGTGTTCGGTCGAGAGTTTGCCATAGAGCTGTTCACTCATTATGACCGGATCTTCAGCGGTTTTGCCGGTTGGGAGGTGACGCGGCGGAAACTGGAGGACTTCCTGCTGAACTACGACAGGGAACGGCTGAAGCTGGCGTCAATGCCTGCACAAACGCCTGTACCAATGCCTGCACAGATGCCTGCGTCAATGCCAGCACCGACGCCTACGCCGATGCTGGAACAGAAACCTGCACCGAAGAGGTGTGACCTTTCCGACCGTCACATCCGCTGGGCGCTGGAACGGCTGATGGAGGAGAAGTTCACCACGCCAAAAGGTCGCACAGAACCGCTGTTCAACCAGCAGACCCACTACCAGGGCGTGTTCCGCATACTGGCCGACGAGCGGATGTATGGCGACGACGACTTCGACTTCTTCGACGCGCTGATGGAGCGGGTCTTACCGTCACAGGTCAACAGCCCATACGTGCGACAGTCGGTGAAGAACATCAGCCAGACGCTCTTCAACAAGCCTTTCGACAAGTGGACCTACGACAGCAGTCTCATGAAGAAGCGTGCCCCCTTCGACCGCATGGTGGCCATAGCGCGACGCTTCCGTGAACTGCTCTACACAGCAGAATAGGAGCCTCGAACTTTTTACCAGACAATTTACCGCCGGTAAAAAATAGCGCTTTTTTTACCAGACAATTTACCAGACGGTTTACTTTCTTACCAGTCAATTTACCCAAGGCCGTTTTCCTTGCAATCAGCGTTGGAATTTCGTATCTTTGCACTATGAAAACCGTTCAGCGTATGAAAGAGACAGAAACGAAAACAAAAACGAAAACGAAAACAGCAACGAAAACCGAAACGAAAGCGAAAACCGATGGCGCCAACACTGGGCACAAGAAGAACTGGCGCGAGGTGTGGGCCTCGGTGGACGACATCATGACGTTCCTCTCAGAGCACGTCTTCCTACGGTATAATATGGTGACGCGGCGCACCGAGGTACACCCGCTGACCCAGGGCAACAGCGTCGAGGTGGGTGACGACGGGCTGCTGCGACTGGTGGACGCGCCGGCTTACAAGGAATTCAGCACCGACCCGAAGGATCCGCGCTACTGGCAGCCCATCACCGACCGGATAGTGAACACGCTATGGAAGGATATGTCGAAACAGGAATCGGTGCGCATACAGGACATCCACCGCATCATCGACTCGGACTACGTGCCAGCCTACGACCCCTTCCGCAGCTACCTGGACAGCCTGCCGCCGTGGAACGGCACCGACGACTACATCATGGAACTCTCCCTCTCGGTCAACGTCAAGGGCGACGCCGACGAGCAGATACGCTTCTACCAGTACCTGCGCAAGTGGCTCGTGGCAATGGTCGCCGGGTGGGTCGACGACGACGTCGTGAACAACGTCATACTGGTGCTCATCGGCCCGCAGGGGTCGTACAAGACCACGTGGTTCAACTACCTGCTGCCGCCGCCCATCCGACAGTACTTCTACACCAAGACCAACGCCAACCGCATGGGCCGCGACGACCTGCTGACGCTGGCGCAGTACGGACTGGTATGCTGTGAGGAGCTTGACACCATGCGGCCCTCGGAGCTCAACCAGCTGAAGGCCGCCGTCACCATGCCCAGCATCGACGAGCGCGCCGCCTATGCCCACTACCACGAGCACCGCCGCCACATAGCCTCCTTCTGCGGCACGGGCAACAACGTGCAGTTCCTCTCAGACCCCACCGGCAACCGCCGCTGGCTGCCCTTCGAGGTGGAGAGCATAGAGTCGCCACGCGACAAGCCCTTCAACTACGACGGCATCTACGCTCAGGCCTACCGCCTCTACCGGGACGGCTTCACCTTCTGGTTCACCCAGGACGAGGTCCGCCAGCTCGCCCGCCACAATGCGTACTACGAGACGCCACGGCTGGAGCGTGAACTCATCGATCAGTACTTCCGACGTCCAACAGCTGCTGAGTCTGGGGAGTTCATTAGTGTGGCCGTCGCATTGCAAATCGTCAGCGGTGGCATATCCCAGAAGCTCAGTCCGGTCAACCTCGGCAGGGCATTTGTTGAGCTTGGCTTTGAGCGCAAGACGTTACAAAACGTGCGTGGCTATATTGCCGTGCGCCGTTCACCCGAGGAGATACGTTCAATGAACCGTCAGATGGCTGCGAAAAATACAGATGATACACATCATACAGATGTTTTCTAAAACCCCTCGCGTACCGTGCGCGCATATACGCGGTACGCGAGACATTTATAAAAACCAAGTGTATATCTGTATATCTGTATTACCATTCTTTTTCAAAAACAATACAATCATGAAAGCAAAGTCCTTACAACAGATTGCCGACAGCGCCGGCGTCAGCGTCCGCACACTCCGCCGCTGGCTCGTACCCCACAAGCAGCAGCTCGCCGGCCTCGGCTACACACCAGGCATGAAGGCCCTGCCGCCAAGCGCCGTCAGGTATATAGCAGAAATCTTCTGCCTCGACATAGAGTGAGAGCACTCAGAAGGATAATGACTGGACTCGGGGCAGTGCCACTAACGGCTTGTTGGAATTCAGTACGTCAATGACCATCTGGACTACGGCCTTACCCATGTTACAGGGGACTGCGTTGCCAATCTGTGTGTACTTCATCGACTGCGAACCTTGGAACTGATAGCCTTTTGGGAAGGTCTGAATGAGAGCGGCTTCGGCCACGGTCAGGCGACGAAGATGTTTAGGAACTTCGGCTGTGTCGGGAGCAGAAGGATTGGAAAGCAATTCTTCAAAATACGTTTCAACCCAGGGCTTTGCGTGGCTGTAGAGTTCGTTCTCGTCGATAATAGGAGTCTTATTACCTCCCATCGACGCGGGAAGTGTGGCGGAATAGCTGTCAAGACGGAGCGGACGACCGAGGCCGTTGAAAATCATGCCGGCGTATGGAGTCTTTCGTAGCACGGGATTGTGAGCAAGGGTGATTCTTGCACGACAGACATCTAAATTGTTGCCTGTGCCGGCACGGTCGAGCGTCAGCAGCACTTCGCGAAGAGTTTTAGCAGGTTTGCGATAGGGCTTTATCATCTTGGCGAGATCGGGAACGAGATTTGAACTCCCCCGAAACCCGACGATGAAGATACGCTCACGGGCTTGGGGAACGTCGAAGTCCTTGGCATTGAGCACGATGAAATTAACGGAATAACCAAGGTCGCGCATAGACTGAATCAGGAGGTCTCGCGTACCCTCCCACTTTTGAAGTGTGCCGAGTGCCTTGACGTTTTCCATGACAAAGGCGCGGGGCTTCAGCATAGCGAGGACAGAAAGGTAACTCCAAATGAGCTGGCTGCGCTTGTCGTTGGCGTCCATCTTTCCAGCGACAGAAAACCCTTGGCATGGAGGACCGCCGATAACCAGCGAAATGTCGCTGAGACCGTCCAGCTCCTTCATCTTCTCGTTAATGTCTCCGCAGACGATATGGTCGCCGATGTTCACACGGTAGGTCTGGCAAGCCTCCTTCATGACGTCGTTAGCCCAGATAACTTTGGCACCAGCCTGAATAGCCCCGATGTCCAAGCCGCCAGCACCCGAGAAAACCGATACGGTGCGAATATCCTTGCTGTTGTCTGCCGTCATAATTACCGTTTGACCATGAAAACCGGTGCAAAGATACAAATTAATTTGGGAAAAACGTTGTTTAACGAATTATTTTTGTAATTTTGCACTCGAAAAGAGTGCGAAGACGGGCAGCGCCTCAGCATAAGAACAATTCCTTCTGCGTTCGGCTTACACCGTCTTTGCGGGCAAAACGTCAACATTATGGATTTCGAGAAACTTCACAAGAAAGCCGCCAAGCGGAAGAAAAGTTTTGTAGAAGCCCGCATCGGGCAGACATTGTACGACATTTGTCGCAATCCGAAAGTCAAGGCTCCCATTAGATATTTGATGTCGGGGCTGGCTGCCAAGATTGAAAAGCCACACATCAGCCTGCGCAAGCCCACGACCGCGCTGGGTGGAAAAGATGCCTACGAGGGCAGAGGCTACGACGAACGCATTGTTGAACCATACGTCTTGAAGTATCAATTGCCCTGCAACGCCACCACGGCATTCCTTACGCCATCGTTCCGAACCATCAACCGTCCTTTGGCTCGTGAAATGTTCGACAACAGCCGACCGCCCGAGCCATATTATCAGATGATGGACGTGATAGACTATGTTGAGCTTTATCCCGAGAAGGCAGAGCTGGTGCTTCTCGAAATCATCCGCAATCTTATCATCATCAAGGAGGAGAACGAGCAGAGGCTTCATGACCAGCTTGCACAGATAAAGGCAGGAAGCGACCTCACTATGCTCTCGTCTGAGGAAATCGTCACGCTCATAGAGCAGCATCTCCGTTGCAAAAACTCCAGCCGCCTGCCAGTGCTTGCCGTTGCCGCTGCCTATGCTTCGGTGAAAGACTTGGTGGGCGAAAGGGCAAAGGAGCTACTGTCACATCAGGCCGCCGACCGCCAGACGGGGGCTTTGGGCGATGTGGAGATTACGCTTTTGACAGAAGAGAATACCGTCACTTGCTACGAAATGAAGAGCAAGGCCGTTTTGAAGACCGACATAGAGAAGGGTATCGAGAAAATCGGCAAGCATGGCTCACACATCGACAACTATATATTCATCACCACTGAGCCGATAGACCGCGAGGTGAACGACTACGCAAAGAGCCTCTATCGCGAAATGGGCACCGAGGTCGTTATCCTCGACGGCATCGGCTTCCTCCGCCATTTCCTACACTTCTTCCACCGTCGCCGCGTCCAGTTCCTCGACAACTATCAGGAGCTGGTGCTGAAAGAACCGACAAGTTCCGTCTCACAAGCATTGAAAGACGCTTTCCTCGCTTTGAGAGTGGCTGCGCAGGAATAGTTCTTGCCTGATACAAAAGAGACTCTGTCAAATTGATAATATACGCCTTGTCTTGGGGTAAAATCTATTCAGACCTAAGATAAAACCTGCTGTCTGCAGGTCTTATCTTAGGTCACTCTTTTTTGGGGGCCTATACGAATTTCCTTTACTTAAAAGAATGCGGACAAAAGCGGACGAATAAGGACTGAAGGTGCAGAATGCGGACAATGGGTTTGGCGGATTTAGTACCTTTGCAATATGAAAAGGTAAAAGGCGATGCCGCTGCAGAGGACGCCCCAAACCCGATCACTAAATCAATCAACCCTAAACCTTTTATTATTTTAATCTTTTATTCTTACAACTATGAGCGAAAACAAAAAGTCCAACACCTGGAAGACCATCATCCAGTTCATCATCACCGTACTCACCGCCGCCGCAAGCTCCTTCCTCACCCAGAGCTGCATGGTGTAGCGATGAAGAAAGAACTCCAGCTGATTTCATTCCATCCAAGTTTAATTCTTAACATTTAAATTTCTGTTTTATGCGAACCATCAACCTTATCGTCATTCACTGCAGTGCGACGCGCGAAGACCGTCCCTTCCCCGTTACCAAGCTCATCGCCTGCCATCAGGCACGCTTCGGGTTCACCGGCTATCACTACTACATTACCCGCGACGGCCAACTCTACCAGACCCGCCACGAGAACCTTGTCGGAGCCCACGCCCGTCATTACAACCAACACTCCATCGGCGTCTGCTACGAGGGCGGAATCACCACCAAGGGCCGTCACGACGACACCCGTACCGAAGCCCAGAAGAGAGCGCTGCTCGCCCTCCTGCGCAGTCTGAAGATCGACTACCCCGACGCCCAGATCATCGGCCACCGCGACCTCCCAGGGGTCAGCAAAGACTGTCCCTGCTTCGACGCCGCCACCGAGTACGCCCACCTCTGATTGAAGCTGAAGAAAGAAATCGGCAACAATGAGAAATAATTACTTCCAACAATGCAACGCCACACTCAGACCTTTAGGTCAGAGAATGCATAATAATAATTTACAATTATTGGATTAAATTCTTTCTAATTCTTGCTGATTTCTTTCCCCAACAGAACTCCAGCTGATTTCTTTCCCCAATAGAACTCCAGCTGATTTCTTTCCCCAATAGAACTCCAGCTGATTTCTTTCCCCAATAGAACTCCAGCTGATTTCTTTCCATCCAAATTTAACTCTTAATTCTTAATCGGCGTAAGCCGACAATTCAACATTCAACATTCAACATTCAAAATTCAAAATTATGAACTACTACGCTTTAGCAAAGAACAACAACGAGCACTCGCCGATTTTCGGCAAGTACACCGCCCGTCCGGTTTATCCCGACGAGTTTGTCGACCTCAACGTGGTCGCAGAGTTTATCCAGGAGCAGGCCAGCGTGAAGCGCTCTGACTGCAAGGCCGTCATCGACGAGATGGGCAAGGCCATCAAGCACTTCCTCGGCATGGGCTGCAAGGTCAAGATTGACGGCCTCGGCATCTTCAAGCCCGGCCTGAGCTCGAAGGCCGTCAACCACCTCGAGGACTGGAACCAGGCCGAGCACCTGAAGTCCACCAAGCTCCTGTTCACCCCCGACAAGATCAAGGTGGGCAAGAAGAAGGTCGCCGAGGCCATCTCGGAGGTTACCTGGCAGATGCGCGACGTCGCTCTCGACAGCAAGGGCAACCCGCTCTACGGTGCCAAGGCCGTCCGCGAGGCCAAGAAGCAGGCAGAACAGCCTACCCCCTAACCCCTCCAAGCCTACCCCCGACCCCTCCCATTGCGTGCCACACTCCTACCTTCAGGTGGGAGAAAAGGGAGGGGGAAAAGCCTCCCCCCAGCCCCTCCCAAAAGGGAGGGGTTTTTTGTTGAAAAAAGTAGCCGAAATAAATTTGTTTAATAGAGCAGTCCGAACATCCAGAGGAGTACCACTTACCCACGTTCAGGTCTGCCTGGTGCAATGCCAAAGGTGGGGGGTGATGACGAGCACCTCGTCATAGGTCATGCCGTAGAGCGGATATACAAGGCGGTCGATTTCGGATTCAAAGCAGATTACAGGAACCCTCCGTTTTTTTAGGAGTGAAACGCTGCCCTGTCCCTAGTGTTCAAAATAATGTTAAAGCGTATGGTTTTTGCTGATGATTAACGAGATAATTCGTATCTTTGCAAAAACATATAACAATTATTAGCAAATTAGTGCCAGACACTACGTGTACAAATGATAAGAAGAAGTCTTTTACTGATAATAGCCTTTCTGGCAGTAGCATTGGCATCTGCCCAAAAAAGCTTGGAAGAGGTTAGCAAGAAGCTGGCATTGCTGAATGCCGACTTCACGGTGGAGTATGCCTCGAACCTGTCGGAGCTGGATTCCTGGAGCGACAATAGTAAGTTCCAATGGAAAGCCGTCGACCATAGCGTCATCGACAATGCTGAAGAGATGCAGAAGCTCGTCGACTTGGTGAAGAACCCCGCTCCCAAGGACACAGTGGGTTTCTACAAGCAGTTCTTTGATGCGCGCGACAATCAGTACATCGTGCTCCGCGTGGACAAGGGCGAGGGCCAGCGGCTGTTCCATGTGCGCGTTACCTATATAATGAGTGCCGACGATCCGAAACTGAATACCTCGAAGACGTTCTCTACACGCGACTTCATCTACGTATCCCCGCCACGTGGCGACCGGCAGATTGAAATCAAGGTATGGCCCAACGAAGTTGGCGAGGAACTGGCCAAGACTTTCACGTTCCGAGGACATAGCTACGGCGCACGCGGTGCACGATCGGTGATGCTCGACCGCAGTCGTCTGGTGCCCGGCCGCTATGACCTGCAGTATGTGAAGATGGACGACGAGACGTCGAAGACTGACACCGTCACCATCAGCGACCTGCAGCCCGGTAAGCTCTATACGTTCTACACCTATCTGATGAACCCCATCGTGGAAGCATGGCTGCGCTTCGACGGATTCAAACGTATGAGGATTAACGTCGGCGACTGGGCCGAGGACCTTGTCACCCATTTCGACGATCAGTCGGCCATCGTGATGACTGGTGGCCAGATGCCATTCCTGAAGCACAAATGGCTCGAGGCTCCCAACCCGTCGTATCTCGACACACGCCTGTTTGCACCACACGATACGCTGTGGCTTCACGTCTTTAAGGACAACGTCCCGCTGACAAATGCTAAGGATCTGGTCATGAATATCTCGCTGCTGAATCTCGACGGCACCATCAAGGACTATGACCGTATTCCCTGGGGACAGAAGGACGACGGACGGTTCTTTGCCGTCACCAACGGTGAGCCGTGCGTCATCGAGTCGTACCTCAAGGGCTATGCCCCTCGCGTGACCCATTGCCGCGGAGCCTATAACCCCTCGACAGGATGGCTCTATGAGGAGAGCCAAGACCTCGATATCTATCTGGACTCGAACACCATGCCCGAGAGCGGTATGTTTGTCTCACAGATGATCCTGACGGCGCTGGAGCCCGTCGATGCTATACGCGATGATCACTACCTGGCAAACATCCTAACGATCAACGTACTGAACGAGCCCCTCACGGCCACTGTGCCTTACGATGAGTTTGCCTCGCGAGAGGGCGAGCAGAAATATGTCGACGGACAGCTCATCGAGCGGCTGGCCAAGCTGAACGTCACCTTCTCGACCAGCAAGACAGCGATGCCCGGCGACCGCGTTTACCTGAAGAAAGACAAAAGCGCCGAGCAGAACGACATCAAGATAGAAAGCATAGAGGGCGAAGCCCGCCGCGTGAACTATCCGCACTTCGACTATGTCTATTGGGATGCAGAGTTCTCGCTGGAAGGCTATCTCGACGCTGGCTGCAGCGGGCGACCCTATCTGGCTGTGGACGACAAAGAGGCACGGAAACTGCCCATCCTGAACAACTGCTATATCGACATCGACGAATGGAAGAAGCGTACCGAGGATGATAGCAAGAAAAAACTGAATCCTGACGAAGAAGCCAGCTCGAATGCCGAAAGTATACTCGGCGCCGAGAGTATCAACGTCTCGTTCAAAATCCCGTTGGCGCCTCCACCACTTTACATTCGTGCCGGCGTGGACATCGACCTGTGGCGCAACAAGAAGATCAGCGTCTTTGGTGCCATTGGCGTTGGTGTCGACCTCGATTTCGTCGACGGTAAAGATGCTACGAGCAAGTGGAAAGAAGGCTATGATGGGCTTGATAATGGCCAGATTGCCAATTTAAACCCAGACAAAATCAATATACGTTCTACCGATGATGACGGTATCTACATCGAGAGCAAGTGGGAAGATATATATAATAAATTCACCAACAAGGAGGAAGACCCCTATTCCCTCAAGGCTTCCGCCTGGGTCGAGTTGTTCTCCCAGTACAGCTTTCCGATTCTGATGAAACTCGAGGATTTCCCCGGTCTGCGGTTCTTCGACGAGCTCAATATCAACGCCAGGGCAGTAGCCGAAGCGAATGCCAAACTCAATGTACTCAGTTATGCCGACAAGGTAGTCAAAAAGTTTGGCATCAAGAAAGGCCTTGAATTTCTGACAGAAAACCAGTATGCCAAAAAGGCGATCAAGGCGCTCGACAGCGGACTGGAAATTTATGTCCAATTGCTGATGACGGCCAAAGCCGGCATATATTATTACGACGACGGTACCAACGAGATCAACCCGCTGAAGACCCATCTCGTTGGCGCCAGCGTAATGGGCAGGGCTGACGGATTTGCGCGAGCGGGTACGAGGTTCAACGTCATCGCAGGTGGCGTGGAGGCCGGCTTGCTAGCCTGTGCTGGAGCGTATTTCAAGGCTGGTGTCGGCGACCGTCTGTGGTTCGACCGTCCGTTCAAAGGATCCGCATGGGCTTATCGTTTAGGCCTCGGACTATACTATAAGGTGGCGTTACTCTGCTGGAACAAGTCCGACGAATGGATGGTGGGCAGTTCGAGTTATGTGCCCCCAATACTATTGGGCAACGAGTCCAACAGCAATCCCTATCACAAAAACTACAAGTCGTATATGGCCACCGGTGTCGAGACGAATGCGCCACAACTGGCAAACAGCGCGTCGCGACGGGTGAACAGCAGTCTGCCGGGCACCAACCTCGCCACAGACGTAGAACTGACCTATCCCGTCCGCTTCCTTTCGGGCGGCGACAGCATCATCTATAATAAGACTAACGACGGCACACCCAACGGCCGCTATCTGCGCGTCATCTCTACAGACAATCCTTCCGTCATCAGCGACTATAAGACCGGTGGCGCTGCCGACTACCACTCTGCCTCGTCGGCCAATATGGATATCGTGGTCTATGAGCAGGCTACGCGCAAGCTGACAGACGAGGAGCTGAACCCCAGCGACGAGCAACTGGTGGATTTTGCCATCGAAAAAGGCAATATCTCCCAAATCTACTACACTTACAAGAAGGCTGGCGGCAAATGGTATAGCGCCAAGCCTATCTGGCAGGACAACAACGATACCAACACCAAACCCCGTGTGGCACTCGACGACAATGGTCATGCCGCCGCCATCTGGCAACAGGGCTATTACATCCGCAAAAGTGGCTTGAGCCCCGAAGAGCAGAACGACATCGAGAATCTGCAGTTCATGGGCGACCTGATGTATTCGCGTTTCGACGGCACCAGCTGGACTGAGCCCGTCAGCGTCCTCTATCTGAATAGGAAACTGCAACTCTCAGAGTATCAGATTAGCTACCACAACGGTGAGGCATTCATCGCCGCCACCGAAATATTACCCGACGATGTCGTCAAGCCCGTATTCATCCATGTGGCAGAAAACGGCAACGTGACCGTTAGCGATGCGCCCATGCAGGCAAACAGCATGTTTGAGGTCAGGCGCGTGGGCAACCACAATGTGGTAGCCCAGCTTACCGATGCAGGCACCGAAGACAAGCAGGTGCGCATAGCCCTCAACAGCTACGACATGCAAGGTCAGCCCGACGGACAACTCAATACGTTGGTATCGACAGGTAATGCCGGCATAGCCAGCTTCCGACTGGTGGCCGACCAGAACGCCCGCTCGCTGCGCAACCTCGGACTGATGTGGCTGCAGACCGCCCTGGATGCCACCGCCGACTCTACCTTCAACACCATCTGTGCGGCACGCCTTGTTCCGAACGGCCAGACCATCATCGTGGGCACACCGATCACGCTGGCACGCATCAACCATGCCAACCAGGTGTATTCCTTCGACGGCTACATGACCGACGAGAAGATCAGCGGCTGCTATCTGGCTAACGACAGCATTGCCGGTTCGCAGCTCAACCGCGTAGTAGCCTACTTCAGAAATGCCTTCAGCTATAGCATCCAGTTCGACCAGAACGAGAACCAGACCATCACCGGCTCGACTGAGGACGAAGCACAGACCACCTTCCTGGTCAAGGTGACCAACCTCGGACAGTCTACCATCAACCGCTGCGTGCTCAGCGTAGAGGACGTGCCAGACTCTATACCCCTGCACCTCGTCATTCCTGCCGGCATGACAGCCCAGGAGCGCGTATCCATCCCCTACCAGAGCGGACAGGCCATCAACACCAAGCTCACCGTCACCTACGACGACGTGCTGGGACTGCAGGCCAAGCAGCTGCCACGCTTCCTCGAACGACGCGCCAAGCGTGCTCACGCACGTCTGATGGGAATGACCTACACTGACGCCAACTCAGCAGAGGATGATATCTACGAGCAGCAGGCCAACAACCTCTTCCCCGACATTCCGAAACTGGAGTGCTACGCCATCAGCCAGTCTGTCGACGATAAGGGCAACAACCGAATCCTGTTGCGCGTGAGAAATGTCTCCAAGCGCCCCATGCCTGACGGCTATTGCGTAGAGGTTAATATTGAAAAGGATTCCAAGTCCAGCACTTCGGAAAATGGCGCATCCGACATATTAGTGTTCGGAGGCGGACTTCAAGGCAATGCCGCCACCTTAACACAAGGAAATCTATCCAAAGTCGGATTCTTCAAGCAGAGTCGCACCTACGAGATTGCGGATATCGCTGTCACGATTCCAAAGGTCACCGAGACCCAGACCCTCTTCATCAGACCCGTCGTCAAGAAAGTCTCAGGCAAACTGCAACGTAGCAGCATCGCTGGCGGCGACCATAACCGCGATTATGCCATTGTCACCGTCTATCCCTCGGATAAGACGACGGCTGTAGACAAAGTCTTCGACGACGGCGACGCTCGCGCCACACTGCATGTCACGACCAGTGGCTCAACGGTGACCGTCAGCGGCGCACAGCCTGGACAGGACGTATGCCTCTATCTTTCCAGCGGTATGATTCTGGCCCGCCAGAATGCCTCTCTAGCCGGTATCGCTACGTTCAACGTGTCTCACGTACGCAGAGGAGTACTCCTCGTATCAAACGATAAAGAAACTGTAAAATTCATATACTAAGATGAAAAAAATACTGTTATCAGTTGCGTTGTCGCTATCGCTTCTGCCTGCTATGGCCGACACGTTGACAGACGAAGTAGCCGAAAGCTATTCCAAGGTGGTAGATGGCTGGACCTATATCACCAATGCCGCGGAGTTCCGGCTGCTTGCCCAGCAATGCCAGAGTCCTGACGTTGAAGAGAAGAAGATCAGGCTGGCATGCGACATCGAGTATCCACAAAGGTCCTATCATACCATCCCGTCGTATTATATCAAGTATTTCCGTGGTACCTTCGACGGCATGGGTTGCACCATCAAGAAGTTTCATTTCCAGACCACCTCGCAAGACTCGCAAGACAATGTCGGGTTCATCCAGGAGCTGAAGGGTTCGGATAGCAAGGTGTGCAACCTGCGATTCGACGATTGCGATATCGATGTCGGGAACGAGTGCACCATGGCCGTTGTGGTCAGCAAGATTACCGCCGACAAGGCCGACCTCAACAACATCCTGATTAAGCGTGGCAGCATCTATGCGAGGCAGAACAGCATTTTAGGCTGTCTGGCAGGTTACATCAACAGCCATACCACCATCAGTCATTGTGCCATCGATAGTCTGGACGTATCAAGAGTGGGCGACAACGAGTCGAATCCTGTAGGCATTTTTGCCAGTAGGATGGTGGACGGAGGCGACGCCACCAAGTGCAGTATTAATAATTGCTATATGGCGAAAACGCCATTGAAGTCTAACTTATATGCAAGATTCAGCATTATTACGAACTATACTCAGAAGGAAATAGACAAAAAAGCATTCCGGCACTCGAATTGTTATTGGGACAACACTGGGTTTGTCCGGAGTGTTAATACGAGCGATTTCTTCTTTGTAGACAATGATAATAAAAGACTTATCAACGTGACCACCCTCGAGCAACTAAAGAGCGGCAACGATGTGCTCAACGATGCCGACGGATGGATGTGTCAGACCGACAGCCTGCCCAAGCCCGTAGGACTCTTCTATTGGAATCCGAAGCAAAGTCGTAACATACGAGTGGGCACCTACGGCTTGTCGAATGTGCTCATGGGCAAGGTAACACCCGTTGACTACTGCCGCTACATCGAGCCCGCACAGCTGAAGCTGACGGCCATCAACTACGAAGGTGACACCGACTATGTGTTGGACGACCGTATTACCAACGAAATCGACGTCGAGAGCTCCATCGTGATGCTTGGTCAGAATGTGTTCGACGGCATCGCCATGAACACGCTGCAACTACCAGGAGAGGTGACCACCATCGAGGGGACGGCATTCCATCATAGCGTCAGTCAGGCCTTTGTGACGCATGGCAACTGGCACTTTGTCGGCAACATGCTCTACCTGGTCACTAACGACATGAAACGGCTGGTGGCCACCGTCGGCAACAATGAGGAAATGACCATCGACTGCCGTTATTGCACCAGCATCATGGACGAGGTTTTTATGTTGCACACCAAACTCCGGCGCCTGTATGTCAACACGTGGTTCCCCACAGGCACTACCACGTTTACACCTGTCCAGCTGCTTGGCGACGATGTCTTCTTTGGTTGCTCCGACGAGTTAGAGGTATATGTCAAGGACGGCACCACCGACCAATCAATAATAGGCACCAACATTGACAGGGGATATAAGAAAATGGGCTGTGGCTGGGACCAGTTCTATAGCGAAACTGAGGACATACCCAACCGCCTTTTCCGCTATTTCCCCGTCACGCGTAATCCCGCCAAGCTCTCCACCCTCATGCTTGGCTATCCTGTTGTACTGCCAGCCGACTGCAAGGCGTGGGTGGCAACCACTATTAATGCCAGCCAACTGGTGCTCAAGCGCGTCCAAGGCAACATCCTGCCCGCCATGCTGCCCGTGCTGCTCAGCTACGAAGAGACATCCGGCGTCATGCATCTGTCACCTTACGAGGGCAACGACGCGCCCTCCGCAACCCTCTACGAGGGCAGCATCTTCAAAGGTAGTATCGACCCCGCTGGACAAAAGATGGACGACTCCGAGATGATGTCAAACTTCTACACGCTCTCGCGGCGTGCGGGATCTACCGACTGGAGCACAGTGGCTTTCCGCCCCTACCATCCCGCCGACAACATCCTGCCGTCATACATCGCCTATATCAGCAGTCAGGACGTTCCACAAGTCAGCCTCGCCATGGTTTTCGACGGCGACTACCCCACTACCGGCATTAACGTAATTGACGAAGGACAATTCTTGGACGAGCCAAGCGGCAAAGCCGAGCGGACAATGAACAATGAAAAGATCTACAATCTCAACGGTCAGCGCGTAGGCACAGGCTATCGCGGAATGATTATCAAAAATGGACTTAAATTTATTGTAAGATGAGAAAAGACACCCTTGCTCCTGCTCCCCGTCGAACCTATGTCTCACCCGCTATGACTCTTTTCACCCTGTCTCCCAGGGTGCTGCAGGCAACTTCACCCTCTCCCGATGTCCGCTTCGACCACAGCAATCCAGGCGGCGAAGCACTCAGCCGAAAAAATAGGCTGAGTGAGGAGGAATTCGACGATTGGGAATGAAATATCAACTGGTTACATCATCGACAAAGAAAAAGCGGCCAAGGATAATGCTCCTTTGTTGCCTTGGGTCGGGATGAGGCGCTAACTCCTGCTTATACCCGATTTTATCAGTTTTGACGAGAATGACTGCATTTCTCTGAAAATGAGATAGATAGCGATTTTCGAAAATCAA
>JAEEGJ010009112.1_pt1 | contig 26824 bp, 17 predicted proteins | sample 8958761 | NCBI WGS metagenome assembly JAEEGJ01 (sample SAMN16246546, study PRJNA631951) | gut metagenome | biome: gut microbiome; feature: rumen; material: RS-attached | host: Bos | place: Iran: Karaj | collected 2018-10 | reverse complement strand
GCCTAACGTTTTCAACATCAACTCGAAGGAATGGACGAAGGACAACTTCTCACGTAATTTCGTCTCGTTCAAGACCTTTTGGGAGACGGGCAGCTTGCAACTGAAGTCGGCGGCCTTCGTGGAAAACCAAAGGTATTTCTTGTTGACGCGCAACCCCATTACCGACGACACCGTCACTTTTATTAATTCAGAGAACCACGCCACAATCCTGCACCAAATCGCCAATCTGGAGCAGCATCTCTACCAAAGCTGGACCTTGAAGGCCAAACTGCAATGGGACAACGAGCAGGTGAGGAGCAACAATTATGAAGGCATGAAACGTCGCAATCTGGTGTCGGCCTATACTGCCATCAGCGGCGAACCTTTCGATTGCGCCCAACTCAACCTCACGGCACGCTATGACTGGACCGACGGCAAGGCCATGGGGCTGTTCCCGACGGCCACTTTCTCCTATCAGTTGCCTTTCTACAAGGCCATGAGCTTTACTTTGGGCTATAGCCACAATTATAGGAATCCATCTTTGAACGACCTCTATTGGTATCCTGGTGGCAATCCCGGCCTCTTGCCTGAGAATGGCCGCACAGTGGACCTAGCTGTGAAATATGGCTTGCAAAAGGGTCCCTTCAAGTTCGACCTGCGCACAGGAAGCTATTTTTCCAACGTGAAAAATTGGATCCAGTGGATGCCGACCTCATACCGTTTCTGGGTTCCGGAGAATGTGTCCAAGGTTTATGCGCGCGGCATTGAGAACCATGTCGATGCTGCCTTTGTTAAAGAAAACTGGAAAGTCACACTGTCGGGCAACTACGTCTTCACCGTCACCACTGACGAGAGCGAGAAAGCTTATCAGCAGGGCACCAATGGCAAGCAGCTGATTTACATTCCACGTCACCATGCCAACGTGTTTCTCAACACCCAGTGGAAGACTTGGAACTTAAGCTACACCGTAGAAGTGACGGGGCGTCGCAGCACCTCCTACAACGAACAGGAATTCTTTGCCTACGACCTGCCCTCGTATGTGTTGCACCATGTGGCCCTCGGTAAGCAATTCAAGAAGTTCCGCATCGAATTGCGCTGCAACAACCTCACGGACAAGGACTACCAGAACGTCATCTGGCGTGCCATGCCGGGGAGAAGTTTTGAGGTGATGGGGGAGTTTAGGTTTTAGTTAGCAGTTGTTCAGTTGTCGTATCCACATGAGTTGAAAGGCTTGTGGGGAGGATTTTTTATTATTGTACCATCACTATTAACAGCGTATTTCAGAATTATTTGTATCTTTGTAAAATAAATCATATTTGAATTGTTTTCTCTATGGAAACCTCTCATAATCAAATCGTCTCTTTTATTTGGTCGATTGCCGACGATGTGCTGCGCGATGTGTTTTTGCGTGGCCAATATCGTGATGTGATTTTGCCCATGGTGGTGTTGCGCCGTTTGGATGCCTTGCTTGAGCCTACCAAGGAAGAAGTGGAACAGGAAATCAAGGAGAGTGGGCTGGATAATCTGGACGAGGGCGTGCTGAAAGACATCACGGGCTTGAGTTTCTTCAACACCAGCAAATGGACGCTGAACCGACTGAAATCACAGGCTTCGGACAACAACGACATCCTTTACGATAATTTCATTGAATACCTCAACGGCTTCAGCGAGAACGTGCGCGATGTGCTGAAGAACTTCGAGTATTACAACAAGGCACGCAAACTTGCCGACAACGACCGGCTCTTGTCCATCATCGAGAAAATCACCGACCCGCGCATCAACTTGACGGACAAGGAGGTGAAAGACCCAGATGGCATCATGCTGCCCGCCATGACCAACATCGGCATGGGCACCGTGTTTGAGGAGTTGCTGCGTCGCTTCAACGAGGAGAACAATGAGGAAGCGGGCGAGCACTTTACGCCTCGCGATGCCATTTCGCTTTTGGCGCATCTCGTTTTTGAACCCGTGAAGGACAACCTCCCCAAGATTATCTCATTGTATGACCCGGCATGTGGCTCTGGTGGAATGTTGACGGAAAGTCGCGAATACCTTATGGATATTGGCGTTAGGAGTGCGGCCATACAACTGTCGGGAACCGAAATCAACCCGGAGACCTATGCCATTTGCAAGTCCGACTTGATTATCAAGGGCGTCGACCCAGGTGGGATGCACTTGGGCAACACCATCACCGACAACGCCTTTTCTGACAAGTCGTTTGGCTATATGATCACCAATCCGCCTTACGGCAAGTCGTGGAAGACCGACAAGGAGAAGATTTACCATGAGAAGACGCTGCTCGACCACCGTTTTGAACTGCCGTTGACTAATTTTGCAGGCGAAGAAGAGGTGCTTGACAGTACCCCACGCACTTCCGACGGACAACTGCTGTTTATGCTCGAAGAAGTCGACAAGATGAAGCCTTTGGAGTTCCAGCCCCAGGGCAGCCGCGTGGCTTCCATTCACAACGGGTCGTCGTTGTTTACGGGCGATGCGGGCAGCGGCGAGAGCAACATCCGTCGCTATTTGATTGAGAATGACCTGGTGGATGCCATCATCCAATTGCCAAACAACATCTTCTACAACACGGGCATCACTACCTATGTTTGGCTGCTCACCAACAAGAAAGCCGAAAACCGCAAAGGCAAGGTGCAACTGATCGACGCTTCGCAGGCCTTTGAGAAATTGAGGAAAAACCAAGGCTCGCGCAACTGCACCATCACGCCCGAACATCGTTCTACCATCTTGAAGACCTACATGGACTTCGTGGAAAAGGAAGCCGATGGCGACAAGGTAGCCTCCAAGATTTTCGACGGCGACGACTTCCGCTTCTACAATGTCACCATCGAGCGGCCGTTGCGTTTGAAGAGTCAGTTCAATGCCCTGAAAATCGATGAGATGCTTTATGACAATGGCGAACTCGAACTCTCGAAATGGCTGTACCAAACCTACGGCAATCAAGTGTTTGAAGGTTTGGACGCTGAAATCCCTGACATCAAGGAGTATTTGAACGACAACGAGATAAAGTTGACCGACAAGAAACTGGCGAAACTCATCAGCGTCAAGGAATGGCAGGGCCGCCGCGAGTTGATGGATGCGGCCAAACAACTGATGCATGCCATCGGCACGGAAGTCTTCATGGACTACAACCAGTTTGTCGCCAAGATCGAGGCTGCGGCCAAAACTTTGAAGATGGACGTGAAAGGCAACAAGTTGAATGCCATCGCCCGCGCCATGTCGGTGACCGACCCCGAGGCCGCTCCTGTTGTCAAAAAGCAACACAAAGTGGGCAGCAAGGAAGTGGAGAAGCTGCTGACCACCTTCGGTTTGGATGAGAAGCGTTTGGCGGACTATGGCTATTATCCCGGCGAGAAGGGTAGCTATGTGTGTCAATATGTAGAATATGAAAGTGATAGCGACCTGCGCGACACGGAGAAGATTCCCGTGAAGGAAGACATCTATGCCTATTTCCAGCGCGAGGTGCGTCCCTATGTGGCCGATGCGTGGATCAACCTGCCGCCGACCAAGATAGGATGTGAGATTTCGTTCAACAAGTATTTCTACAAGCCCGTGCCGTTGCGCACCTTGGAAGAGAACGAGCGCGACATCCTCGAACTCGACCGACAGAGCCAAGGGTTTATCCAGTCATTGTTTAATCTGATGTAAGCCTTATGCAACGATACGATACATACAAGGACAGCGGCGTGAAATGGCTCGGAGAGATTCCAAGCCATTGGGAAGTGATTAAATCCAAGTACTTATGGAAAGAGTCGTTTTCTATCTCGGAGAACGGAAATGAAGAATTATTGTCAGTTTCGCAATACGATGGCATTACCCCCGCAAAAGGCGATTCAAGAAGTGAGTCTTTGAAAGGATACAAAATTGTTTCAGAGAATGACCTCGTTATAAATATAATGCTTGCTTGGATGGGTGGTTTGGGCGTTTCAAAATTTGATGGAATAGTCAGTCCGGCATATTGTGTTTATAAACTTACAAAAGATTCCAATCCTAAATATCTTCATTATCTGTACAAAATACCTCTTTATTTGGCGGAGTTTGCCAGACACTCAACGGGAGTGATACCTTCGAGATGGCGTATGTACACTGATGATTTTGGCCAAGTCGTTTCGTTGCTGCCGCCACGCAAAGAACAAGATGCGATTGTAGAATATCTTGATGAAAAAATGGCGAAGATAGACGCCGCCATAGCGCAGCAGCAGAAGATGATCGACCTCTTGAACGAGCGCAAGCAAATCATCATCAACCGCGCCGTCACCAAAGGCCTCAATCCCAACGCGAAAATGAAAGACAGCGGCGTGGAATGGATTGGAGAGGTGCCGGAGGGGTGGAATTGTAGACGTTTGCGTTTTATTGGAGAGGCTAATAATGGATTGACATATAGTCCTTTAGATATGGTAGACGAAGGAAATGGAATTCTGGTGCTTCGGTCATCCAACATCAAAGATGGTAAACTTGTATTTGAAGATAATGTTTATGTAAAAGATGTGCCACAGAAACTTATGGTTCAAAAAGATGATATTATTATCTGTTCTAGAAATGGCAGTGCTTCTCTTGTCGGTAAGTGTGCTATAGTTGAGGATGAACTTCAAGCCTCTTTCGGCGCTTTTATGATGAGATTTAGGTCAAAATACAATAGTAAATATGTGTATTATCTTCTTACAGCAGCAATATCTCATTACAAGCAATTGTTTGCCACATCCACTATTAATCAATTGACTTTGGGTATATTTGCGGATATTAAAATGTCCATTACATTAGATGAAGATGAACAAAAATGTATTGCTGAAAAACTAGATTTGATCTGTGGTAAATTGGATACTTATATTGGAATTTGCAATAAACAAATCTCACTTCTTCAGGAGCGGAAGCAGATAATAATAAATGAGGTGGTGACGGGAAAAGTGAAAGTAACTAATTAAAATACTTTTAATTTATATATGAGAACTATTTACACTCCATCAACAATTACCAAAGAGTTGGAAGATAAACTTTGGAATGATGCGCTTATTGTTTTTGACACATGCGCATTGTTGGATTTCTATTTTCTTACTGAAGAGTATCAACAAATAATGAGAGATATTCTAATTGCGTTGAAAGATAGGATTTGGATTCCAGCACATGTAAAATATGAATTTGAAAAAAACCATGAAAAAGGGGCTTCTAATCCGATAAACGAAAAATACTCAGAAACTAAAATACAGAAGAACAAATTCGTTGAAGAGCTTAAGGCTTTAATAGAATTATGGGACAAACAATATTATCACCCTTTTATAACTAAGCAATCTTTACAAACTATCAAAGACAGTCTTGCAGATATGGAACCTAGAATTGCACAAATTAAGACAATAATTTCAATGCAATATCAGGATCGAAAAAAAGAAATTCAAGACTTGAAGGATAAAGATATTGTAGGTAAAACTGTTAATCAATTTAATTATGGTGAGCCTTTATCTTTTTCAGAAATTAAAAAAATAGCTGAAGAGGGTCGTGTTAGGTATGCTAATCATATTCCTCCCGGATACAAAGATTCTGGGACAAAGTCAGGCATTAGGCAATATGGGGACTTAATCATTTGGAAAGAAATAATTCGTAAAGCTCGAGAGACCGAAAAAGATATTATCTTTATTTCAAATGATCAAAAGTCTGATTGGGTAATTACAGATGAGTCAAAAAATGATAGTCTTGCTGAAAAGCCAAATTCAAATGAACTAGGAAATCCTTGTAGAGAACTGCTTGCCGAATTCGAGGAAGAGACGGGTAGAAATATGTGGATTTATTCTACTTCGTCATTTATAACTAAACTAGAAAATATTTATAAACCGTCAACACCCCAATTAGAACTACAAGGCAAATTAGGTATCGTGCGTGATGTAATAGAACAGCTTGTTAATGAGCGTAATATCAAAAGGAAAGCTCGTGAATTTTCTCTATTAATCCGTTGTGATAATTGTGGCGAATTATTTGAAATAGATGCTAACGATTTTTCCTTTGATTGGCAGGTTGAGAGTAGTGAAGAGAGAGGTATGGGGGTTGAGAGTGAATATGTTTCTTATGAAAATTGCAAATGCCCTACATGTAATCAAGAAAATGATATTGAATTACACGTTTGGGAATATCCTGTGGGAGCATTTAATTATCAAGATATTGATGTCTCGCATGGTTCGATTGAAAAGTCTGTAAACTTATCTCATTTCATACATTTCTACGATTACGATGAGTGTATAAAATGTGGCGAAAGAGCTATATTAAATGACATTGGCCTTTGCGAAAACTGTCAAGATGAATTTGATAGATTCGTTAATTCTGATGATTAGAGAATAAATACAATTGTGAACGATAGAAATACCAACAAACAAGTCTTTTGAGGGTTCATTGTTCTTGGTTTTGAACGAAAAAAAGAGCTGACAAATCAGTATTAATAAAGTAATAACATAGAATTGGACAGAATATGAAATTCATCACATCGACACATTTGAATCAATGGGCAGATACGAAAGAATGCCAACAGTTGTTGCCAGAACTGATTAAAAGGTTGATAGACGCATCTGTATCCAATGTTGACAGAATTAGTTTTCCGTCGGGTGATACGGTGTATCTTCCCGGATGGGACGGAGTGGTTTCGTGTGATGAACGTATTGATATGGTTTCTGCTGGGGTCTCCCTTTGGGAGTGTGGTGCCACAAAAGATGTTAAAGGCAAAATAGATGGCGATTACGACAAAAGAACAGAAACCCCTTTGGGGTATGACAAAAGCGATTCCACTTTTGTTTTCGTTACTCCACGAATTTGGGAAGGTGCTGAGGAATGGGTGAATGATCATCAGAACGAATGGAAGAAAGTCGTTGTATATACTGCGGTTGAATTGGAACGTTGGATAGAAAACAGGCCGTCTGTAGGAATGTGGTTGGCTGAAAAACGTAGAATTCTTCTTTCAGAGGGTTATAAGTTGCCTGATACCTTTTGGGAAAAGTGGGCACATGGGAAGGATTATACCTTACCATACGAAATCATGTTGCCAGGAAGGGAAGATGTAAGCAAACAAGTTGTAGATACTTGTAAGGTGGCTGGTTCACTGGTTCTTAATGCGCTTACTCAAAGCGAAGGAATAGCGTTTGCGATAGCTAGTATCTTGACATGTGAAGATGCAGAAAAGCTAAAAGCCCGAATGATAGTTGTTACAGAAAAGAATGCTTATGAAGATTTAACAGAGCATTATGACAATCTCATTCTATTGACCACTGTGACAGAAGGTATTAATTACTCAACAAACCGTGGACATTCTGTTATTGTAGCATCAACGCCCGCAGACCAGATAAAAGTTGCTATAAATTTGCCCATTATTGAGAAAGAGGGGTTTGTCAAAGCGTTAGTTAAGATGGGGATTGATGAGGCTAAGGCGAGAGTGATTGCAAAAGATACGGCTCGCGACGTTAATGTGTTAAGAAGAAGGGAAAAGATAGAATTAGACAAACCCAAATGGGCTGATCCAAATACTCTTGCTGATCTGCTCCCTGCTTTTCTTATTGGAAAATGGTTAGATAACAAAGAAGGAGACAAAACTGCATTGGCAACTTTGTCGGGTATGGATTTCGATCAATATGAATTAAAACTAAAAGCTCTGTTGCTGGAAGAAGAGACTCCATTGCTCCATTTCGGAAATATGTGGCGTATTCGCTCACCTTTTGAGTCGATAGATTATGCCCAAACCATGTTGACAACATCTATTCTGAACAAGTTTAGGGAGGTCTGCCGAGAATTAATACAAGATGATGACCCGGAAGCCATTGATAGAGCTTATACTGGAGATTTTCAATTCAGGCAATTCGAGCAAAAGTATTCCAATACTATTAAAGAGGGCGTTTATCAAAGCCTTTGTTTGTTGTCAATAGTTGATGATTCTAATGACAAAAAACTTGAATTCTGGGTTGATGAAACGGTAAAAGATCTGTTGAAAGATTGGAATTTGTCGAGGTTCTTGTCGAATAAGCGTTATATGACTGAATTGGCGGAGGCTTCTCCAAAAGAATTTCTTAGTTTTTTGGAAAAGCTGCCTAAGGATATTCTTGATGTGGTTTTTACACCTCGACAGCCGAAGTATTCCTTGTTTGGATGGGAGATTTCATATACGGAGGTGCTGTTTTCACTTGAGATGCTTGCTTGGGATGTGGATTATTTGAACAGAGTTACCAATCTTCTGCTTCAGTATTCGGAGTATAAGAATGAAAGCAATTTTTCTAACAACCCCGTTAATTCCCTGTATAACATCTTTCGTGTCTTCATGCCACAGACTTATGCCACGTATAAAGAACGAATGACAATTCTGAATGCATGTGCATCAAAAAATCAGAACATTGTTTATGAGATTTGTAAGAGAATATGCGAATCTTTAAATGGATGTGTGTTAGATACCAATCAATGTTATAGATGGAGGTTATTCGGCGAATTAAGGTCGTCAAAATATGTTGATCGAGTGTCTGTTGAACAATTGAATGATGTAGTGGCGCTTATGTTACAGTGTTGCGATTATTCTCCAAAAGCAATCACCGACTTAATAGCATTATCTACTCATGTGAGTATGGGTGATGTTAGAATGCTGGTATTGGGAAAGGTACGTGAACATTTGTCGGGGTTAGATGACGTTCAAATCGTTGTAGATGCGTTGAGAAAAGACATCAACCACCATTTGTCATATCCTGATACAAATTGGTCATTAAGCGAAATGGAATTGAAACCGTATCAAGACTTGCTTGATGAGATAGAGCCAAAAGATGTTATGCATAAAAACGCATGGCTGTTTGAGGAGTTTTATGTGCAATTACCGCGTGAAGGTGATTGGGACTATGACAAAGAAGTTCAAAGATTGGGAGAAGCTCGTAATAAGGTGGTTGTGGAAATAGTTGATTCGATGGGGCGTGATGGCATTTGGGAATTCCTTAAAATCGTGAAATGCCCTGAAAGCGTTTCAGAAAGCCTTGTGGCAGTTTTTGGTGACAGCCTTTTAGATGAGGTTTGTCAAAAATATCAGGCTGATGAATTAAGCGAGAACTTTACGAGGTCCTTCCTAAATGTTTTGTGCTATAATGACATCGCAAAATACCAAGAATTAGCGGCACAGATTATTGCAAAGGATCCTAATTTGACAATAGTTTTATATGCCCCAAGATATATTGAGGGATTGGCAAAAATCGCAGCAGATTGTGGTGAAGAAACCAAGCGTTGCTATTGGGAATCTGTTAACGTTGGTCCAGTTAAAGATAATGTTGACAACGTTGTTCGTGAGTTGATAAAAGCAAATAGGTACTCACAGGCAATTACTACCATGCACTATTCTCGCAAATCGCTTCAAATGGAGGATTTAGAGATTGTTAAAATACTCTATTCTTATCTCATGAAAAGCGCAACGGCGAGATCTCAATTAGACATACATTATATTGTGTCATTTTTGAAAGATTTGGACAAATCGGAAGACCCAGAAGTAATAAGGATTTTGATATTTGTCGAGTTTCTTTTGTATAGGGTCTTGGAACATGAGCGAATAAATATGTCCAATACACGATTTGTAAAGGAATTGTCGCGTAATCCCGAATTGATGATGCAACTTGTGGAGTTGGCTTCTGTTCCTGATGATGGAATAGAGGAGCAATTGGAAGGCGTTGCTGCTGCAAACAGAAAAACATTAGGTGAGTGCGCTATTCATATTATGTTGTTTGGTCGAAATATGGTTTCGTTTATAGATGGCAAGGGGACACTGAATGAGCAATTTATGAATCAATACATTGACCAATTGTATAAGTTGGCAAAAGAAAGGAAAAGGCTAAAGATTATTGATTCTGTGGTTGGCAATATTTTGGGCGACATTCCAAGGGATAAGAATTATCCTCCCAAGGCATTATGCGAGTTAGTTGAGCGATTGGGTAGCGATAAAGTTGACTTACATATTAGAATTAGATTAAATAGCCGAGGAATGCATTTTTGTGGGGGAGGAGGAAATCAAGAACGTGCTATGGTGTCAGAGTTAGAGAAGTATAAAGAAAAGACGAAACTGTTATATCCAAGGATGACTAGAATATTTGAAGATTTGATTAATGAGAATAGAAGAATGGCGGTGCAGATGGACAATGAATCACGTATTGATGATTTAGAGTATTAGTTGTGATAAAATACAATGCTAGAGCGTAGTAAATGAAAAAATACTATCTTTGCAAATTCAAGCGATTAAAACCGATTTGTTATGAAGTTGAAAATCTCAAATCTCGGCCCTATTGATTCGATGGTAATTGATATGTCGAAACCATTTATCCTTTTTGCTGGCGACAATGGAACAGGGAAAACGTATGCGGCTACATTTCTCTATACTTTGATTAAAATGGTTTCTTTCTATATAGATTCCCATGGGTTGCATGAATTACAAAGAATTGAAAACAAAATTGATGGAGAATTGGATTCTGATGAACTTTACGATTCATTAGATGATTTTCTCAAGAATCGACAGAATGATATTCTATTGTACATGAATTTGAATATCAAAACAGATTCATTCAAATGTGAGATTGCTACCACAAAAGAAGAATGGAAAGATGAATTGTTGAAAAAGTCGGTGTCTGTTTGGTCTAATTATATTGTTAAAAAAGAGAATTCTTTTGAATATCACCTCGAATTGCATACGGCAGGTGAGCGTCATCAAGCTTATATGCAATCATGGTTCATAACTTCTTTGTTTTTTGATGGTATTATTGGAGCCAAGATGTTTACGGCAGAGCGTAGTGGAATTTATACTTTCAGCAAGGAATTGTCTGTAGGAAGACTCAGGAACCCTGACGAGCGACTCAATGCCCGATACCCTAGGCCCATTGCAGATGGCTTGGCAGATGCGGCCGATTTGACGAATAAAAACAGAATTACCTTTGACGATGGTACTTTTGCCACTGAGATAGAACAAATGATTTTGCACGGCAATCTCACTGTTTCTGAAGATGGAGAGGTGTTGTACCATATTTCCGATGACACAGAACTTGGTTTCAATGAATCGTCTTCAGCAATCAAAACATTGGCTCCTTTGGTGTTTTATTTGCGTCATTCGGCTGGTCAATATAATGCTTTGTTTGTAGATGAACCTGAATTGAATCTTCACCCCAAAAACCAGATTCTTTTGGCCAAGATATTTGTCAAGATGATTAATGCAGGGCTACGTTTGGTTATCAGCACCCATAGCGACTATATCATTCGTGAAATCAACAATATGATTATGGCTGATGGGTTGAACAAGGCTGGCGATAAGATTTTTACAAACAAGGGATATGATGAAAGCCTTTGTTTGTCACAAGACAAGTTCGCTCCTTATCTGTTCCAGAAGAGCGAAAACGGCAAAGTGAAAGTGGAGCCGCTTGAAGTAGACAGGTACGGATTCAATATGCCTTCCATTGACGAGGCCATCAATAGCCAAAACGATGTGACCAATACCTTCTATGAAGTTTTGAAATACGACCACCCGATTGAATAATTGAATTATGCAAGAGATTGTTTATATAGAAAGGATTCTTAATTCGGACTTCTTGCAAAAGGGGGATGGCGCATTTACAATGGTCGAGCCTTCCGATTTGTTGCATGATGAGCAACGGGTGGACATTAAAAATGATACTCGGTCTATTTTGGATATGAAACTTTATTGTTTCAATACCCCGGACAAAAATGTGAATAATCTATTCCCTTTTTTCAATCAGAGAAGCGTTGAGCCTAAGGCACCAGAAGGATTAAACAGCTTTTGTGATTATATTTTACTAGTACAACACATTAAAGGATTGTTTGTGTTCTTTCTAGAAATGAAGCGTGGTGATACTGATGGTGCAGATAAACAAATAGAGGCATCATGTACTTTTTTTGATTTCATTTTGCAATCGGCGGAGCGTATAAAAGAGGAAAATGGACTTCCTGATTTTGATTCGAGTAAAGTTCAGTTTCGTAGAATTATCATCAAAGAAGAGAGAAGTAATAAGAGAATGACCAAGGACAATGATGTGGAAAACTTTGATTTGGATGCCGTGAATCTTCACAAATGTCATTCTGAATTTCGTCCTGTTGTTTATTGCAGGTGAATTTGAAGCTAATGATGAACTTATCCAAAACCAACGAACAAGCCTTCGAGGCGCTCATAGAAGGAGCTTTGGTGGGCAGCACCCACGAGGAACGCATGGCTAACGGGCAGAACGATGTGGAAACCCAGTCGCCCAATGCGCAACAATACTATTGGGGTCTGCCCAAGGATATGGACAAGAAACTGGCTATCGACCTGCGGCGGCTGTGGGCCTTCCTTGGGAGCACACAACAAAACGTGCTGGATGAATACAAAGGCAAGGACCTGAAAAGCGAACTGCCCAAGCGCATCTCGAAGGACATCGAAACCTTCGGTATCATCAAGGTGCTGCGCGAAGGCGTGGACGTGGATAACATCCACCTTTCGTTGTTTTACCCTAAACCCTCGGCAGCCGACAGCAAGACCTCAAAGCTGAAATACGCCCAAAACCAGTTCTCGCTCACGCGCCAGCAGACATTTTCGGTCGCCAACCCAGGGCTGGAGATTGACATGGTGCTGTTCGTCAACGGTTTGCCTATCTTCACCTTCGAGCTAAAGAATCCTTGGACACACCAAACTGCCAAATACGACGGGCAGAAGCAATACAAGTCCACGGAACGCAACCCCAAAGAGACTTTGCTCAACTTCGGCCGTTGCCTCGCCCATTTCACCATGGACAAGGACGAAGTGTTTTTCACCACACGTCTCAACCTCGACAAGACCTATTTCATGCCTTTCAACAAGGGTCTGCCCAATGGCCAGGGCGCGGGCAATCCCGCAAACCCCGAAGGTGGCTACAAGACTTCCTACCTGTGGGAACAAATCCTGCAAAAGGACACCGTGGCCGATATCATCATGAACTACGTCTGCTTCGATTACGACGAGGCCAAGACCCAGAAGAAGGTGCCGCACATCATGAAGAACGCCAAGAAGCTGATCTTCCCACGTTACCATCAGTTGGATGTGGTAAGCAAGTTAGTGGATGATGTGGCAAAAACAGGTGTGGGTAAAACTTATCTCATCCAGCATTCCGCCGGTTCGGGCAAGTCCAACTCGCTCACTTGGCTGGCCTATAAACTCATCAAGACCTGCCCTAATACGATGGATGCGGTGAGGGCCAAGGCGGTGGATGTGCCGTTGTTCAACTCCGTTATCGTGGTCACCGACCGCCGTCTTTTGGACAAACAGATCTCCGACAACATCAAGATGTTTGGGCAAAGCACCAAAATCGTGGCTCATGCCGACACCTCGAAGGATTTGAAGGAAGCTATCGAGAACAACAAACGTATCATCATCACTACGATACAGAAGTTCCCCTTCATCTGCGACGCCATCAGCGATGTGAGCGACCATAACTTTGCCGTCATCATCGACGAGGCGCATAGCTCGCAGAGTGGCATCGCTGCCGACAAGCTCAACGCCACGGTGCAAAAAGACGCCGACACCGACGGTAGCGACACCGACGCCTTGTTGGAAAAACTGATGAAAGACCGCAAGATGAGTACCAACTGCTCCTATTTCGCCTTCACGGCCACGCCGAAGAGGGAGACGCTGGAGCGTTTTGGCAACGAGGATGCTGAAGGCAAGTTCCATCCTTACCATCTCTACAGCATGAAACAAGCCATCGAGGAAGGCTTCATCCTCGACGTGCTGACCAACTACACCACTTATCGTAGCTATTACGAACTCACCAAGAGCATCGAGGACAACCCGGAATACAACAACGAGCGTGCGCAGAAGAAGTTGCGTGGGGCTGTGGAACGCGACCCGAAGACCATCGCGGCCAAGGCCGACGTGATGTTGACCCATTTCGACGCCAAGGTGTTCCGCAGCCACAAACTGAAAGGCAAGGCCAAAGCCATGGTGGTGACCAAGGACATTGAGTGTGCCATCAAGTATTATCAGGCGCTGAATCGGATTGTGGTGGACAAAGAGCTGCCCTACAAGATTCTGATCGCCTTCAGTGGCGAGAAACGCCTTCAGCACCAAGAGGCCTCGATCTATCCCATCATGGAGAACCTGTATGGCTCAATCGCTGCCGAAGAAAGCGGGACTGCTTGGTCTGACTACACCGAAGCGGGCATGAATGGCTTCCCCGATAGTCAGACGGCAGAGAAGTTCGACTCCGACGACTACCGCATTTTGGTGGTGGCCAACAAATACTTGACCGGCTTCGACCAACCGAAGCTCTGTGCCATGTATGTCGACAAGCCTTTGGCTGGCGTGTTAGCCGTGCAGGCCCTTTCGCGTCTCAACCGTTCCGCTCCCGACTTGGGCAAGTTAAGTGAAGACCTGTTTATCCTTGACTTCTACAACACCCAGGACGACATCAAGGATGCCTTTGACCCATTCTACACCTTCACGACTTTGTCGGAAGCCACGGATGTCAATATCCTGCATGAGTTGAAGAACACTTTGCTCTCGTTTGGCGTTTTCGATATGGACGAGGTTGAAGCCTTCATCGGTTTGTACATCCATGGCGCCAATGCCGACCAATGGGCACCCATCATTGATGCCGCCGCCGACCGTTTCAACTTTGAGATCGATTGGCCCGAAAATGGCAAGGCTGACTTCAAGATGAAGTGCAAACAGTTTGTGAGAATCTATTCTCGGGTGGCGGCCATCATGCCTTTTGAGATGAAAGACTGGGAAAAGCTCTTCTGGTTCTTGCGTTATCTCATTCCAGGCCTACACATCGCCGGCCCTGACATCGATAGCTTGAAAGACTTGCTGGATTCGGTGGATCTGAACACCTACGGACTGCGCCGCACCGCCTTGAATGAGGCCATCACTTTGGATTCCAGCGAGACCACCATCGACCCGCTGAAACCTACGATGGTCAACGCAGGATCGGAGGTGGAAGTGAAAGACCCCCTGGACGTGATCCTTCAAGAGTTCAACAACCGTTGGTTCAACGGCTGGGAGGCCACCCCCGACGACCAGAAAATGAAATTGGTCAGCGTCGCACAAGCGGTAGCCGCCGATGAGGATTATCAGACCTTGGTGGTGGGCAATCCCGACCAGCAAGCTGTGGATGCGCTCATGGTGCAAATCATCGACCGTATCATCCGCAAAAAGCGCAAGGGCGATATGTCGTTATACAAAGAGTATCAACAAAACGAAGGCTTTAAGGTCGATTTCCGCAGTGTCATCACTCGTATGCTGAGCGATTTGGATTATTTGCAGGCATAGAAGTGCTTGAAAGTCCTGAAATCGAAGATTGATTTCATCGAATGCAGAGCATTTCGACGGAGTCAATGGACGACACTACTTCACCCCGATATGCAATGTCGGGTTTTCATATTGAGACAGGCGGATTCCTAGGTGCCGCAGCCATAGATGCCCACCATAGCGCAAGTCCACGCTGGCATGACTGCTAGTCATAAAAAAAAGGCGCTCAAGGCGCCTTTTTCGTTTCTTACCACTCCACAGCCATGCGCTGCACTGGCATCGTCATGCATCGGGCACCGCCGCCACCACGGGAGAGCTCGTTGCCCTCGAAGGCGACGACACACTTCTTGACATTGTTCAAGTTGACTTTGTTGTTGGCCACATCGGCAGCCGTGATAATGCTGAAACCGGCTTTGTTCAAGGCTTCCAAGGTGTGCTGGTTACGACCGTAGCCGATGAACTTACCAGGTTCGAAGCAGAAGAAGTTGCAGCCGCTGTGCCATTGCTCACGGGCAGCCCAGTCGTCGTTGCCGTTGCCGCAATAGACGGGCTCTAAGTCGAAGCCGATGCTGTTCAAGCCAGTGATCAGGTCGGGGACTTCGTTGCCCACTGCCTTTTGTCCGTCGATGGTGATGTGGAAAGTCTTGTAGGCACTGTTCATGATGACAGGCCTGTAGACCATGCACTTGTCGACGTCAAGCATCGTGAACACCATGTCGAGATGGATGAAAGATTCGGGCGTGAGGGGCAACTCTTGGAAGATGAGGTGCTTCACACCGGGTTTGGTCTTCATGTGTTCCACCAAGGCTTCCATGCCGTGCATGTTGGTTCGTGAGCCTAAGCCACAAATCACCACATCGTCGCGGATGATTTGGACATCGCCGCCTTCGACGGTGCCGATGCCGTGGGTGTCGTAGTTCAGCACGGGGTTGATAACCTTGGTCTCGAACAGCGGATGGAGGCTATAGATGCTATTCAGGATCATGCATTCACGGGCGCGTACTTGGGTAGCCATGTTGCTGATCATGATGTTGTCGAACATGGTGAACGAAGCGTCGCGCATGAAAAACAGGTTGGGCAAGGGTGCCAAGGCAAAACGCTCCTTGTTAATATAGGTGATGTCGTCGAGCTGCACCCCTTCGATGAGTTGGCGTGACAGCTCCGCAGCTGGCAATGACTTAAGATAGGCGGCAATGAAGCCCTTGTCTTCGGCCTTGCAGATGCGGTCGACCAAGTTAGATTTAACATTGTCCGACACTAAGATTTCGGTGAGCAAATCACCGATTTCGTGAACCTGCGTCACTTTTTGCAGCACCCGTTTGAAATAGCCGTATTCCTTTTGGGCGACCTGCATGTTCAGGATGTCGCTGAAGAGGAAGTCGTGGGCGTTTTCGGGGGTGACTTTCTCTAATTCCGGACCAGGGGTATGTACTAAAACGTGTTGGAGTTTTCCAATTTCAGAGTTTACACTGACATTGATTCCTTGTTGTGAATCCATAAAAAGCAATTTGATGAAACAATAAGAGCATGGTTTTTACCCTTGCTCTGAAGTTGTGGCAAAAATACGATTTTTCCTTGAATTTCCGCGAAAAAAGTTGAAAAACGAATGATAATCTGATGCTTTCCCGTTTAAATTGTTGTCAATCATCGGATAGCGCAGTGTCTTCGTCCATGTTGTAGGCTCTGAAATGCAACTTTTCGGGTTGTTGGATGTTGAGGTACATCGGCTCTATTTTTCCTAACCCCCAGTTGCCGACCAACGTAGGCTCAATGGTCAAAATCTTGAGTTCGTCAAGGAATTCCTTGCGTGATATGGTATAGGCTCCGAGACTCATCAGATGACTTGTTTCTTGTTGGCAGTCAATGAGTTTGAAATCATGCTCTTGCAAAAACCGATGCAAATGATAAAACGCCACTTTCGATGCGTCCGTGACCGTGTGGAACATGGATTCGCCGAAAAACACCTGGCCTATAGCAATGCCATACAGCCCACCAACCAACGTGTCGTCTTGATAGGCTTCAAAGGAATGGGCGATGCCCAACTCGTGCAATTCACAATAGGCATCCACCATCTCATCTTGAATCCATGTGCCGTCTTGGTCCTTGCGAGGCGTTTCGGCGCAATGCAGCATCACCTCGCGGAAGTTGGTGTCGATTCTCACCTCAAACTTTTCCGCTTTCAGTGTGCGTTTCAACGACTTGCTGACTCTCATTTCACCTGGACGGATAATCAAACGTGGGTCGAGCGACCACCAAAGCAAAGGCTCGTCTTCGCTGTACCAGGGAAAGATGCCATTGGCGTAGGCCACGATAAGACGCTGTGGCGATAGGTCACCGCCAAAAGCCAGCAGACCCTCACTATTGGCACGTTCGGCGGGAGGAAAGAAACAGTCGTCGTCGTTGAGTTGGTACAAAATGTTCATATCGGTTATTTGAAGCGCAAAAATAGAGTTTTTTTGAATGCGGAATTATGAATGCTGAATGCTGAATGATAGAAAAGGTATTCAGCATTCCACATTCCGCATTCCGAATTAGTTTTTTCTATATTTTTGTGCCTTCAAACAAGATAGATGCCACGATATTTCATCCACATGGCCTACAACGGTAGCCGTTACCATGGTTACCAAATCCAACCCCATTCCTCAAGTGTGCAGGAAACGGTTGAGCAGTGCCTGAGCCTAAAGCTGGGGCAGGCTGTTTCCATTACGGGCTGTGGCCGCACCGATACGGGTGTCCATGCGCGGAATTATTACGCCCATTTCGATTTTGAAAAGGAGATTCCTAATGTGGAAACCCTTGCCCATCAGATGAATGCTTTCCTGCCCGAGGATATTGTGATTTATCGCATTTGGCCGGTCGCACCTGATTTGCATGCCCGCTTTGATGCGGTGTCGCGCACCTATCATTATTATATCACGCGTACGAAGAATCCCTTCCATATCAACGATGCGTTTTTCCTTTATGGCGATTTAGACCTTGCCAAAATGCAGGAAGCCGCCAATATTCTCTTTGAGTATGAGGATTTTACGAGTTTTTCGAAAGTTCATACTCAGGTAAAGACCAACAACTGCAAGATTATGGAGGCGCGTTGGTTGGAGCAAGACGGCCTGCTGGTGTTTCGCATCAAGGCGGACCGATTCTTGCGCAATATGGTAAGAGCCGTTGTTGGTACCTTGTTGGAGATAGGGAAGGGGCGCATGACCTTGGAGGAGTTTCGTAGAGTCATCGAACGTAAGGACCGCTGCGAAGCCGGAACTTCGGTGCCCGCTCATGCGTTGTTCTTGGAAGAAGTAACTTATAATACCGGCCCTTCGACAGGCTCAGGGACCTAATAATAAACGATAGTTTAAGGTGCCTGAGCCCGTCGAAGGCCCGACCCAAAATTTTGAATTTTAAATCTTTAAATCTTGAATCTTTAAATCTTGAATCTTTAAATCTTAAATCCCCAATGTTTCAGAAAATCATCCGCTTTTGCGTAAAACTCGTTCAGAAATACTTGCCTGAGCCTTTTATCTTCGCCGTTGTATTGACGCTTTTGGCCTTTATCATCGCCATGCCCGTGTGTAAGCAGACCCCGCTTGAGGTGGTCGAGCACTGGGGTAATGGTGTGTGGTCGCTGTTGGCATTTGCCATGCAGATGGCTTTGGTCTTGGTGACGGGCTCTGCTTTGGCTGCGGCACCATCCATCAAAAGAGGTATCAGCGCCATGGCGAGTTTGCCTAAGACTCCGACGGGTGCCATCGCCTTGGTGACAGGCATCTCCGCTATCGCTTGTTGGCTCAACTGGGGCTTTGGCCTTATTGTGGGCGTCGTCTTCGCCAAGGAAATCGCAAAGAAACTGCGCGGTGTCGACTACCGCTTGCTTATAGCTTCAGCTTACAGCGGTTTTGTGGTGTGGCATGCGGGGCTTTCGGGGTCCATCCCCTTGACCATGGCCACGGAAGGTTCCAATCTTGAAACGGTTACCAAAGGTGCTTTGATGCATCCCATCCCGATAGGTCAAACCATTTTGGCACCTCAGAATTTGATTATGGTGGCTGTGGTCATTGTGGCCATAGTGGTGGTCAATGCGTTGATGCATCCCAAAGGGAATCAGGTGGTTGCCATCGAGCCGTCTTTGTTGTTCGAGGAAGCACCTGCATCTTTGCCAAAAGCCACGACGCCCGCTGAAAAGTTAGAAAACAGCCGCGTGCTTTCATGGATTATCTCTTTGTTGGGCCTGTCATATTTGGTCATCAAACTGTTCTTCAAAGGTGGCAGCTTCGACCTGGGTTCAGTCATCATGTTGTTCCTCTTTTTGGGTGTCATTCTGCACGGCACGCCGGTGTCATACGTCAAGGCGTTTGGTAAGTCAGTGAATGGTGCTGCTGGTATCCTGCTCCAGTTCCCGTTCTACGCGGGTATCATGGGCATCATCACGGGGGTAGGAACGTCGGGCATTTGTTTGGGCGAGGTGATTAGTAATGCTTGTGTATCCATTTCAACGCCAAAGACTTATCCTTTGTTTACCTTCTTCTGTGCGGCCATTCTGAATATGTTCGTGCCGTCGGGAGGAGGTCACTGGGCCATTCAAGCCCCGATTATGTTCACGGCAGGTGCGGCCTTGGGCGTGGCTCCTGGTTTGACGGGTATGGCCATCTCCTGGGGTGATGCCTGGACCAATCTGATTCAGCCTTTCTGGGCTTTGCCAGCCTTGGCCATAGCCAAATTGAATGCAAAAGACATCATGGGCTTTTGCATCATCGATTTGTTTGTAACGGGATTGATTATTTGCAGCGGTTTGTTGCTTTGGGCATAGTCAGAAGGTGTCCATGCCGTCCCATTCCACAAGGTCGTGGCGCACATAGCCTTCTTTGCCTCTCACTTTGATTTTGTACCATTCTTTGGTTTTGCCAAGGCAAGGATAGGTTTGCGGCAATTCGCCTTCTTTACAAGTGATTTGGAAGATGACTGGTGCTTTCAGATCGGGTCGGGTGCGGACATTGACGTTTTTTCTGAGCGTGTAAACGATGCCTTGACCGTTTCTCGCGCTGTATTCCACGATTTTATGCCCTAATTTCGGGACTTCAATATCATCTTGAACTGAGACCGTGTAGGTGGTTTGGTTGGTCTGCACGTAACGCCCGACAACATTTCCACGATTGTCGACGACCATTTTCATCTTGTTGACGGAGGCTGGAATAATGGTGGGGTCGCCTTCATCTTCCACCACAGCGTCTTCCGTTTCAACGGTTTCTTGGGTTGGTTCCACGGTTTCAATGCTGTCCGTTAAAAGGACGTCAGTAGCCGTTTTGTCGCTTTTGCCACCACAGGAATAGATTGATAGACAAAGGCTTATAGGGATGATAACTGCATACCAATGTTTCTTCATGATGATTTTTGATAGAGGTTTATCGTTCAAGTTTCCGCAAAAATACAAAAAATCCAAATTACAATAAAAAAGCAAGACCGTTTTTTCAGCCTTGCTTGAGTGTAGCGGGATCGAGAATTGAACTCGAGACCTCCGGGTTATGAATCCGACGCTCTAACCTACTGAGCTACCCCGCCGTCTTTCGGGTTGCAAAAGTAGACATTTTTTTGATACGGTCAACAAAAATGAGGAAAAATATTTTTTCCGCCTATTTGTGGTCGCTTTGCGTCATTGCGAGCGGAGCGAAGCAATCCAGGAAAGGAGCTTCTTCTCTGGACCGCTTCGTTCCTCGCAGTGACATATAAAGCGGTGTTATTCAGTCAATTCCTTGGCAGCTTGCTCAAGTTTGGTGTCAAGGGTCTTGATGGCTGCTTCGAGACCATTCGAAGTATCACCCTTCATGCTGAAGTAGAACTTGATCTTCGGTTCGGTGCCCGAAGGACGAATCGTAATCTTCGAACCGCTCTCAGTGAAGAACTGCAACACGTCGCTCTTGGGCAGGGTGATGGGCGTGACCTTTCCAGTCAACACATCCTTGGCTTCCTGGAGTTTGTAGTCGCGGGTCTCGATGACCTTCTCGCCAGCGATGACGGTGGGCGGAGTGGTGCGGAACTTAGCCATCAAAGCCTTGATTTCCTCGGTGCCGCTGATACCTTTCTTGGTCAGCGAGACGAGTTTCTCCTTGTAGAGACCGAACTCCTTGTAGATGTCCATGAGCAGCTGATAGAGCGTCTTGCCTTGCTCGGCAGCCCATGCAGCGGCTTCGGCAATCATGCTCGTGGCGATGACGGCATCCTTGTCGCGGACGAAGTCGCCAGCCAAGTAGCCGTAGCTCTCTTCGCCGCCGCCGATGAATTGCTTCTTGCCTTCGAGTTCTAAAATCTTGTCAGCGATGTACTTGAAGCCAGTCAGCACGTCGTAGCGGTCCACGTTGTATTTTTTCGCCATCTCGAAGATCAGCTCGGTGGTGACGATGGTCTTCACAATGAACTCTTTTCCAGTGAGTTTGCCTAATTCATTCCAGCGAGTCAGCAAGTAGTAGACGAAGAGGCTACCAGTCTGGTTGCCGTTGAGTAGGATGAACTCGCCCTTGTCGTCCTTTATGGCGATGCCCACGCGGTCGGCGTCGGGGTCGGTGGCCATAACGAGGTCGGCGTTCACCTCTTGTGCCTTCTTCACAGCCAAAGCCATGGCGGCAGGCTCTTCGGGGTTGGGTGATTTCACGGTGGGGAAGTTGCCGTCGACAACCATCTGTTCCTCCACGCAGTAGACATTCTCGAAGCCTTTACGCTTCAGGATTTCGGGCACCAAGCGGCGACCTGTGCCGTGGATGGGCGTGTAGACGATGCGCATGTCTTTGTGCTTCTTGATGAGGTCGAGAGAGAGGGAAAGGCCGTACACCTTATTTAAATAGATGTCGTCGAATTCTTCACCAAGGACGGTAATCAGTTCAGGATTACGCTTGAAGTTGACCATCGACGGGTCTGTGATTTTCTCCACCTCGGCGATGACGTTTTTGTCATGTGGGCTGACGAGCTGACCGCCGTCGTTCCAATAGGCCTTGTAGCCGTTGTATTCCTTGGGGTTGTGTGAGGCAGTAACCATCACGCCAGCGTCGCATTTCATCTCGCGCACGGCGAACGAAAGCTCGGGGGTGGGGCGGAGGCAGTCGAAGATGTAGACCTTGATGCCGTTGGCCGACATCACGTCAGCGGTGACGTTGGCGAAGGCGGGGCTGTTGTTGCGACCGTCGTAGGAGATGGCGATGCTGAGGTCCTTCTTGTCAGGGTGCATCTTCTTGATGTAGTTGGCGAAGCCTTGGGTGGCCATGGCCACGGTGTAGATGTTCATGCGGTTGGTGCCGGCACCCATGATGCCGCGCAGTCCGCCGGTGCCGAACTCGAGGTTGCGGTAGAAGCTCTCGGTGAGTTCGTTAGGGTCATTGTCGAGCATGTTTTGCACGCTCTTTCTCGTTTCTTCATCGTATTGCTCTGTGAGCCACGATTTTGCTCTTTCGATGATTTTAGGATCCATATTGTTGATATTATGTTGATTGTTGTGCTTTTCGTGCAGCGGCTGATGCCGCCTGGCAGGGACTCACGTCGCCTGCTTAATGTCCTGTCGCCCCTACAGGGCTTTGCTCCCACGCCGCTTAGCGCTTCCCCCTTGTAAGGGGGTGCCCGAAGGGCGGGGGTTTAAAAATAACCTATTCTCGCTTCAATTCCTCAATACACTTCACCAAACTCTCCCTCCACCCCTGTATCTCAATCCCAGCGTATGCCTTTATCTTACTCAAGTCCAGCACACTATAAGCAGGTCGTTTCGCCTTGGTAGGATATTGGTCCGTCGTTATCGGGTTCACCTTGCAGGTCTTTCCACCGAGCTCCATGATGGCCGTGGCGAAGTCGTACCAGGTGATTTGTCCTTCGTTGGTGAAGTGGAAGGTCTCGTGGACTTCGTTCTTGCCGTTTTTGTTGAGCAGAGTGACCAAGGCCATAGCGAGGTCATGTGCCCAGGTGGGGCAGCCTTTTTGGTCGGCCACCACGTTGATTTCGTCTTTCGTGTCGCCCAGCATGAGCATGGTCTTCACGAAGTTTTTGCCTACGGAGGAATAGAGCCATGCCGTGCGCACAATCATATAGTTGCAGCCGCTTTCTCGAACCAACCGTTCGCCTTCGGCCTTGGTACTGCCATAGACCGACTGCGGGTTGATGGGGTCATCTACCTTGTAGGGTTCTTTGGCATCGCCGCCGAATACATAGTCGGTGGAGATGTGGATTAACAAGGCGTCGCGCTTGAGGCAAGCCTCGGCCAACACCTTGGGCGCAAAGGTGTTGATTAAAGTAGCCAACTCTGGTTCGTCCTCAGCCTTGTCGACGGCAGTGTAGGCGGCGCAGTTGATGCAGGCATCAATTTGTTGCTCGTCAAAGCATGTTTCCACCGCAGCCTTGTTGCAGATGTCAAGTGTGTCGACGTCGGTGAACACCCAATGATGCTGTGTTTCGCTGGCGGCGATTTTTTGTAGTTCGGTTCCCAATTGGCCATTGCAGCCTGTTACTAATATATTCATTTCCAATGTGTTTAAAATCTATGTACAAACGCGATGCCCACCGACTCTTTGAGTTGCAGCTTGGGCACATTGTCGACTACTGTTTGAACGCCTTCTATCTCCTCGTAAACGGGGAACATGGTATTATGGTCGTATTTGAGGTGCACAAACACCGTTGTTGTAAGAAACTTGTTGATGATGAAGTTGACGGTGTTCTCCCAGTTGACATCGATAGGCAAACGATTGTCGTTGCGGCGCTCGACGTAGTTGAAAAAAGTATTGAATACCGTGCTGTATCTTATGTTTTTGCCTATGGGTTGCTTGTAGTTGATGATGATATTGACACCAAGGGCGGCATTGATATTCTCCCCAGGAATCCATAGGCCGTCTTCGTTGTAATAGCCTTTCTTGACGCCGAAAGCACCTTGGTCAGCCAATTCTTGGTCCATCACGAAGGTAACTTTGCCAGCTACGGGGCTGAGCAGGATTTGAAAACGCTCGTTTTTGGTCTTGTAGGTGTAACCAAGAGACAAGGTTAGATAGGCCGGAGCAAAGAAAGTGGAAATCACGGTGGAGTCGTTGGGGTATTTGTAGCCGTTGGCAAACTGGGTGTTGAAGGTGACCACCCCCGACAGGTTCCACTGCGTCTTGCTATCCAACGAGAGGGAATAGGTGAGGTCGATTTTGTCGTCCTGCTTTTCGATGCGTTTGTCGGCAAAGCGCGAAATGCCGAATGCGAAGCTTCCAACGAGTTTTTGCTCGAATTTCCTTTTGTGGTAGACGAGCGAGAAGTTGGCAAAAGCCTTGCCAGCCCATGAGTTTTCTCCTCCTGCTGCCCAGTTGGATAGTGCCAATTGGCTGATGTTCAATCCATAACTTCCATGAAATGAGAGTCGCTCGTTAAGGATGTCGATGATGTTCACTTTGGGTCTTGGACCATCGGGACGCTTGGGTGTGAGCGAGTCGAGATGGCGGTTGATGGCTTCCAACTCCGATTCCACAATCATTTGCTCGTTGAGGGTTTCCTCAAGGTGTTGGTTGAGGATGTCGATGGTATGGCGCAGCTGTTCGGCATCTTGCCCGATGGCAAATTGTTGCGAGGTCAGCGACTGTTTGATGCGGACATAATCTAATGTGTTGCTGCAAATGGAGTCGATTTCAGGCGTCATAAAAGCATAGCGCACTTGTCCAAATAATGGATAAGTGGCTATAGTTGATGTGAAAATCAATATGATACGGATAATCTGCCTTGTCTGAAATCTCATCGGAGCGAAGTTCTAATTTCCAATCGCAAAGTTAGACGATTTTTGGAAACAAACGCTACCTCAAGGCAAATTATTACTCTTCGTCAAACGAAATCCTGTGGTTGGTCTGATAAAGGTGCTTTTTGACGTTGTCGAATTGGTAAGAGACCCTGGTCCAGATCTCGACCTTTTTCTTGATGCCAAGAATGCGGCGCTCGGCAATGCGAAGGTCTTCGTCGAGGTTGTGGTAGATGGAGCCAGAAACACCAACATAGAACGGGCGGGCACATTCCTTGCAGATGCGCATGGCTTTGTAGATGCAAGTGCCAAACCAGGAGAGATGGTCGTTATCATTGTCTGACAAGTTCTTGGTACCCATGATGTGCCCATGGTCGATACCCATGGCAAACTCCATCCCAGGGATTTCCTTAAACTGATGCTTGAATGATTCACTTACGGAGTATGAGATTCTCATGGCACCTCTGACCGCATCTTTGTTGGCCTCTTCTTTACCTGGGTAAACGACAAGGAGGGCGTTGGGGGCGAAACAGTTGACGAATGCACCAGTATGGTCAGCGATGGACTTGATTATGGTGTACAGCATCGTGTAGGCCTTGGCAGCTTTTCTTCTTCCATTTTCCTTGAGGATATAGGGTAAATTCTTGATTTCAAAGTAAATGACGGATGCTTCCGTGTACACTCCCGAACATCCATAGTCAATTTCACTGGCTTTCGAGATGTCTTTGGTGTCAATGTAGTTGAATTCGTCTTCCGCATATTTGCTTAGTTTGTCGCTAAGCTCTTTTTCCCAATCGGTCATTATTAAATTCTCCTCTTATCTTTATTCCATATTGGTGTAGACGGCCTGGATGTCTTCATCCTCGTCAAGTTTGTCAAGGAATTTCTCGATTTCCACCATCTGTTCGTCGGTGAAGCTGACGGTCTGGTTGGGGAAACGCTGCAGGTTGGCCTTCACGATGTTGATCTTGCGCTCTTCGAGGGCGTCGTGCATGGTGCCATAGTCGGTCCAAGCAGTGTAGACGGTAGTCGTGGTGGTGCCTTCCTCTTCATCGGTTTCGGTCACGATTTCGTCAAGACCAAAGTCGATGAGCTCAAGTTCTAATTCGTCCTTGTCCATGCCAGCGGGCATTTCGATTTCGAAGACGGCCTTGCGGGTAAACATGAACTCCAGCGAGCCGATGGGCAGGAACGAGCCGCCGCACTTGTTGAAGTACGACTTCACATTGGCCACGGTGCGCGTGGTGTTGTCAGTGGCGCATTCCACCATGCATTGGATGCCGAAGGGACCTTTGCCTTCGTAGGTGATTTCCACGAGGTTGGCAGCATCTTTATCGGTGGCGCGCTTGATGGCGGCATCGATGTTGTCCTTAGGCATGTTCTCGGCCTTGGCGTTTTGGATGGCCTGGCGGAGTTTAGGGTTCATGTCGGGGTCAGGACCGCCTTCCTTGGCAGCGATGGTAATCAGTTTTCCGAGTTTCGGGAACACTCTCGACATGTGTCCCCATCTTTTCATCTTGGCCGCTTTGCGGTATTCAAATGCTCTTCCCATTATGTAGATTTTTAGATATTTTATTTTAGGGTGCAAAAATAGTAAATCGCATTGAATTGGCGAATAATCTGTCCAAAAATCTTCAATTTTACGGTTTTCTCGTATTTTTGCGAAATAATTAATAAAGGTGTGAAGATACTTGTTCTGACAGAAACCGATGCTTGCTGCGGTCCTATGGCAGCGGCCTTCCTGCGCGACTATTCCATGTCGAATGAAGTGGTATCAGCAGGAAGAAATCCAATCCAATCCGTTGACCTTCTAATGGTTGAGGCGATGCATGAATGTTTGATTGACCTCGACCATTACGTTCCTG
>JAEEGJ010009110.1_pt1 | contig 26826 bp, 21 predicted proteins | sample 8958761 | NCBI WGS metagenome assembly JAEEGJ01 (sample SAMN16246546, study PRJNA631951) | gut metagenome | biome: gut microbiome; feature: rumen; material: RS-attached | host: Bos | place: Iran: Karaj | collected 2018-10 | reverse complement strand
CGTGAGTATGTAGGAATAAACTTGTTTCTGGTATCTACCAATCAATAATTCAAAACTGTGAACATCACCGTCCTGGTAGCGTTCAATCAGCTCTTTGTCGCTTTTCACTATATTGGACATTGGGTCCCCCTTTCTTTGTGCACTCATTGTAAGTGCTTGTTAATAAAGGGTATAGATCTTTCGATAGCGTCTCTCCTATTGATTAGTTAGTGAATTTTTACACCGCAAAGATACGGATTTTTTGAATTTGCAAGCAAAAAATCGAATTTTTTTTCATCACTGGCACAATAATCTTGCCAAAAAATAGTAGCGCTATTCTTTTGCATGCCTATTCCAAAACCAAATTTTTCCGTACCTTTGCAGATTCAATTTTTCCGAACCTTGAAAGAGCAAACAACTTCCTGTATCACCATCCGCAATGCGAAGGTCAACAACCTGAAAAGCATTAGTTTGCAGATTCCGAAGAACAAGCTGGTGGTCATCACTGGCCTGTCGGGATCGGGCAAGTCGTCCTTGGCGTTTGACACGCTTTATGCTGAAGGGCAACGCCGCTATGTGGAGAGCCTGAGTTCATACGCGCGGCAGTTCATGGGCCGACTCAACAAACCCGACGTGGAGAGCATCACGGGACTCTCGCCCGCCATCGCCATCGAGCAGAAGGTGAACTCGCACAACCCACGCTCCACCGTGGGCACCAGCACCGAAATCTACGAATACCTGAAACTCCTCTACGCCCGCATCGGCAAGACCTACTCACCTGCCTCGGGCAAACTGGTCAAGAAGCACCAGGTAATGGATGTGGTGAACCATATCCTTGGCCTGCCGACGGGCAGCACGGCCTACATTGTCGCGCCCATTCACCTGCCCGAAGGCCGCAGCCTCGAAGAGCACCTCAACATCCTCATGCAACAGGGTTTCTACCGTATTTTATATAACGGCGAGATCATCAAAATCGAGGATTTCCTTGACCAGAAGAAAAAGGTCAGCGAGAAGAAGGTGAAGCTGCTCATCGACCGCATCAAGGTCAACGAGAATATGGATGACGCCATAGGGCGCATCTCCGACTCGGTGCAGACCGCCTTCTACGAGGGCAAGGAGACCTGTCAGGTGATCAGCGAACTCGACGGCGAACGCAAGGAAGCCGACTTCTCATCGCGTTTCGAGGCCGACGGCATCACCTTCGAGCCGCCTACGGCCAACATGTTCGCCTTCAACAACCCCTACGGCGCCTGCCCCACCTGTCAGGGCTTTGGCAGCGTCATCGGCATCGACCCCGACCTGGTGGTGCCCAACAAGAGCCTGTCAATCTACGAGAACGCCATCGCCTGCTGGCGCGGCGAGAAGATGAGCGAGTGGAAAGACGCCCTCATCCGCGTGGCCGACAAGGTGGGCATCCCCATCTTCAAGCCGTTCTACGAACTCACCGAGGAGCAGAAGAGCCTCCTCTGGACTGGCAACCAATACTTCGAGGGTATCGTGGACTTCTTCAACTATGTGGAGACACAATCTTATAAGATACAATACCGCGTGATGCTGTCGCGCTATCGTGGCAAGACGGTCTGCCCCGAATGCCACGGCACACGCCTGCGCCGCGAAGCGCAATATGTGAAGGTGGGCGGCAAGAGCATCACCGACCTCGTGCTGATGCCCTTGGACGAACTGAAGGCCTTCTTCGACCGCCTCAAACTGGATGAGACTGACAGCAAAATCGCTTCGCGCTTGTTAGTGGAAATCAACAACCGCCTGGATTTCATCATCGAGGTGGGCTTAGGTTACTTGACCCTGAACCGTCTCTCCAACACGCTCTCGGGCGGCGAGTCGCAGCGCATCAACCTCGCGACTTCGTTGGGCAGCAGTTTGGTCGGCTCCACTTATATCTTGGACGAGCCCAGCATCGGCCTACATTCCCGCGACACGGAGCAACTCATCAAGGTGCTGAAACGCCTGCGCGACATCGGCAACACCGTCATCGTGGTGGAACACGACGAGGAGATCATCCGCAGCGCCGACTACATCATCGACATCGGGCCGATGGCGGGTGCTTTTGGCGGTGAAGTCGTGTTCGAGGGCGAAATCAAGGACCTCGTCCATTGCGAGAAGAGCCTCACCACACAATACCTCACGGGCAAGATGAGCATCCCAGTGCCCACCCGCCGACGCAAGAGCGCCGACGCCATCGTCATCAAAGGCGCGACGCAGAACAACCTCAAGAACCTCACCGTGCGTTTCCCGCTCAACATGATGACCGTCATCACGGGTGTGAGCGGCTCTGGCAAGTCGACTTTGGTGAAGGATGTGCTCTACCCCGCCATGAAACGGCAGCTGGGCGAGAACTCCGAGAAATGCGGCAGCTATGGTGCTTTGGAAGGCGACCTGCGCCTCATCCAGGCCGTCGAGTTCATCGACCAAAACCCCATCGGCAAGTCGTCGCGCTCCAACCCAGCCACTTATCTGAAGGCCTACGACGAGATACGTACCTTGTTCTCCGAGCAGAAATTAGCCAAGTTGCGTGGCATCAAGCCCGCGTTCTTCTCGTTCAATGTGCCGGGCGGTCGCTGCGAGGAATGTGAGGGCGAGGGCGTGCAAAAGATCGAGATGCAGTTCATGGCCGATGTATACCTGCCTTGCGAGGCTTGCCATGGCACGCGCTTCAAGGAAGAGGTCTTGGAGATCAAATACGACGGCAAGCACATCTCCGACATCCTCAACATGAGCATCGACGAGGCCATCGACTTCTTCGAGCACTCGTCGGAGCGACAGACCCCCATCGTCGGGCGCATCGTCAACCGCTTGAAGCCTTTGCAGGAAGTCGGTTTGGGCTATCTGAAGCTCGGGCAGTCGTCGAGTTCGCTCTCAGGCGGTGAGGCGCAACGCGTGAAGTTGGCCTATTTCCTCATCAAGGGACAAGTGGAGAAGCCCACGCTCTTCATCTTTGATGAGCCGACCACAGGCCTGCATTTCCACGATGTGAACAAGCTGTTGGAGTCGTTCAATGCCCTGATTGCCAACGGCCACAGCGTCATCATCATCGAGCACAACCTGGATGTCATCAAGTCGGCGGACTGGGTCATCGACCTGGGACCCGAGAGCGGCAACAAGGGCGGCGAGATCGTCTTCGAAGGCACGCCCGAGGACTTGGTGAAGTGCAAGGAATCCTATACTGGTAAAGCATTGAAAGGGAAACTGAAATAATGTCACAAAACCTTTCATAATGAAAACGAACCCTCACCTCAAAGTCGTCATTGCGGGCTTGACCCGCAATCTCCCAAGCGACGAAGGACGTCTTTGCGCACAGGAGATGGCGGATCCCTGTCCGCCATGACGGCACAAGGTTTAATGTAGAACAACCCATAAGAATATGAAACCATCTGAGATCAACCAACCTTTGAGTGAGCGGCAGCAGAAGGTAGTAGACACCCTGCTTGGCCTCGGCATCGACTTCGACATCAAGTTTCACCCGCCGTTGGGTTCCATTGAGGAGTCGTTGGCCTATTGGGGCAAGTTCGAGGCGACGCACTGCAAGAACCTGTTTTTCAGGAACCACAAGGGCAACAAGCACTACCTTGTCATCTTCGAGTGCATGCACCAGATGGACATCCACGACCTGGAGCAGCGCCTGCACCAAGGCAAGCTCACCTTTGCCTCGGAGGCCCGCATGGAGAAATACCTCGGCCTGAAGCCCGGCAGCGTCTCCCCCTTCGGCCTTATCAACGACGAGAACCATGAGGTGCACCTCTTCATCGACAAGAACCTCTTGCATGCCCCTCGCTTAAGCTTCCACCCCAATGACAACACAGGGACGATTATCATTAGTCAGGAGGACTTTATCAAGTTTTTGGAGGCTATGGGGAATTCTTATGAGTTTGTGGAGTTGTATGATTGATCTATGATTTCAATAAAGGTATCAAAAATCTGACTCTTGTTCTCTCTGTTGTATTTCTTCCGGAAATGTTGCTAGTCTTTGTAAGAATCTCTGTACAGCATCATATTCTTTCTGATACCACTCGTTTTCGAGATTTATCTGTGTATTGTATTCATTATATTTTTTGCTTCCTTTTCTACAATTATCTCTTTCTTTAATTAAACTATTGACGCGTTGCCAATGAATGATATTTGGTTTGCCGTCAGATTTGGCTTCGCCGCGAATGGTTTGCCTATTAGTTTCATACAAAACGACTGTATAACGATACCTTCCTTCCTTGAATTCGATTTTCACATGTGAGCGAACCGTACTCAAATCACGCATCCATGAAACAAATCCGGATTCTTGAAGGAACCTATCTGACGCTATATTTACATCAAAATCATAATATGATTCTTCATCTATTTGGATTGTCTTAACATCAAATACATCTTCTTTGTCCAAATATCTAAAAAACTTAATTGTTTTCTCTTTTAATTCGGACTTCGAAAAACTAGATTCTATTATTTCTTGATATATTACATCTCCGTCATCAGTTATGGGAAATAAACATTCTCCCATAGGACCATTCGTATCAAATGCTCTAAACTGTTCGCTGTAAGGCGATGTAACTTGTGCATTCACTAAAAGCGGAGCAATCATCAGAACGATACATATTAAGAGTTTTTTCATTTGGTTTTGCCTATTTTATCCTGTTGGCTCTTCAGGCTTAAATTGAAATCCGTTGTAAAAGTACACAAATTATTTCATTCTTCTGTAATTCAATTCATATTTAAAGTATCTCTATCCTCCTCGCCCTCCAAAAGCGATTCCCCTTCTCCCTGTGCAATCTGTTTGGCGTTCATCGTTGAAACCACTGGCTGTCCGGTTTCCTTCTCCACGGCCTTGCGGGCATCGTTGGCCACGGCACCGCCGCGTCGGGCGATGCCGGCACTTTCAGCCATGCCTTTCGGGTTCTCGTTTTTTGAGATTTGTGTCGTGGTGGCTTCCGCAAGCATGTTGATGGCAATCTCAAGGTCGGTCATGTTGTCGCGCAGGTTCTCTTTCTTCAAGCCTTTCAACTGCTTGTATTCCTTGGCGGAGAGGCCGCTCCACTGGCGATAGATGATGTCGGTGAGTGAGGCAAACTGCTGTCCTTCCTCCAATCCGGCACGCTTCCACTCGTCGGTCAGGTGCTTCCTCACCTCTATCGACCTCATCCGTTGGTTAATCCAGGCCTCTGAATAGCCCAACCTACGGTAGTCAGCCACCGCCTGCTCAAAGGACAACTCGGGATCCTGCATCTGGTCAATACGTTTGGCCGCCACCTGCGCCATCCATTGCTTGAAAGGTTCTGCCTTCGGCGACGGAATGGATTGGATGAGACGGAAAAGTTGTTCAGTATCAGCGACATCTGTAAGACGCATTTTGCCGTCAGGCGCACGTAATTTGAAAGCGTTACAATTTGTAACGGTTTCATTTCCCTCTTTCTTTAAGCGGTTTTTCAACACCCTCCAATAGGTTTGCGGATTGGTGCTCTCGGTCAGCACCCCAACCACATCCACCACCGAGAAATACCACTTCTCCTTTTCAGTATCCCAAACAGTACGAACTTTTTTCTGTTCAAACAGTTGTATGGCTTGCTTTTGCGTCATAGCGATTTGATATTCATCTAGTTTGCAAATATACGCATTTTCGGGTAATTCTGCAAGGTTTTTTTGTATAACTTTGCATCATAAAACCCATTAGCCCGAAACCGTCATTGCGGGCTTGACCCGCAATCTCCCGAGCGATAAGGATAAGTCTTAGCGCTTGGGAGATGGCGGATGTGCCTCCGCCATGACGGTAAAAGGCGTTAGCGTAGTGAACCCCATTCTCGCGCCTCACGCCAATAAGAAACTAACAATCAATATAATACCAACATGAATAACGAAGAAAAAATCAAGCAAGCCGCCGAAATCCTCTCCAAGGCGAAGAACATCGTGGGCTTCACCGGCGCAGGTACATCTGCTGAGAGCGGCATCCCACCTTTCCGTGGCGAGGGAGGCATCTGGAACCAGTACGACCCTAACTCACTCGACATCGACTTCTACTACCGCCACACCAAGGAGTCGTGGAAGATTATCCGCGAAGTGTTCTATAACTTCTTCAGCAACAAGGACATCAAGCCTAACCCCGGACATCTCATCCTGGCCAAATGGGAGAAGGAAGGCTGCCTGAGCAGCGTCATCACGCAGAACATCGACGATCTGCACACCGTGGCAGGCAACAGCGTGGTGTATGAGTTCCACGGCAACATGTCACGCTTCATCTGCACGAAATGCGGACACAAGGTCGATGCCAAGAGCCTGACACTCACCGAAGAACCGCCTCGTTGCGCCCAATGCGGTGGCCTGATGAAGCCCGACTTCATCTTCTTCGGCGAGGGTATCCCTGAGGACGCCTACTATGGCTCAGTGCGTGCTGCCGAAAACTGCGACGCCTTCGTCATCATCGGTACTTCGGGACAAGTCAGTCCAGCCAACATGATTCCGGGCATCGCCAAACGGAGCGGCGCCAAGATCATCGAGATCAACATGGAGCCTTCGACCTATACGAACTACATCACGGACATCTATCTTGAGGGCAAGTCAGGCGAGATTCTGCCCGCTATTGATGCGCTGATGACGCGGTGATTTATGGTATTCGCTTCGCGAAGAAATACGCAGTATTCAACGGAGTTAAATCTGTCAAAATAATATGATGGAATACACTTCGTGTAGAAATCATTCAAAAATCTATTCAAAATCTATTGAAATGTCTGTTGGAAGGTTTTTCATTTGATTTTTAATAGATTTCTTGCCGTAGGCAATCCCATATCAGCGGCCAAATACCGCCTCAAACATCCTCTTATAGGCTTCAACCTTTTTGTCAAATGACAAAGGATAGGCTCTTGAAGATGAGGGTAGTCTGTATAAGATTAAACTATCTTCGAGAGCCACTTTTGTGTTGGGCGAAGGAATAGTATCGACGTTGAAATAGCTGCACACTTCCGTGGTAGCCTTTTTGCCCGTCGTGGCTAGGGCATGGCATTGTGGCATCTGGGCGAGCAAGGCTCGGATGTCGGTGTGCTCAACGATTTCCAAAAAGGCGTCCGAGGCATTGTCTTTCAACCGTTTGACTGCCGTGGCGGTATCGAAGAAAGCAATACCTTTCTCATTCAGAAAGGCCACGATTTCATCCTTTTTGAAGCTTTTATGCTCTGTATCAACGAAATGGTTGCGGTCGCCGAACCAGATCTGCCCTTCAATCCGCCAATGGTCGTTGATGAAGTTGGGGTAGAAAAAGTCCATGCACCAGCGCTTCTTGGGTGGCGGGAAACTGCCAAGAAACAGCACTTTGGCATTTGAAGGCAGGAAGGGTTTTAAAGGGTGATGTTCAATCATGGCATTATTCAACTAAAAAAGCACCCACTTGATTAATGCACAAAGTACCCTTGAACACCTTAAACCTAATTCTTAACTTATCAGCCTTAACGGTCTGGAAACGAAGAAGTCGCTTATAACCGATAGTAGTGGTAGGTTCATTCACCTCAATGGGTAACCATTTATCATTAAAGTAATAGTCTAAATAGAATGCTTCAACATTCTGTCCTAAAGGAATATACTCTTGCAATAATAAGCGGTTGAATGCCGTAGTCTTGGGGAAATCGAAGATGAGTTCGGCTTGGTGTATGCTGTCTTCCGTTGCCCAGTAGTGGGTGTACTCGTCACCCAACACATTCTTGGCTCTAAACCTCCAGCCTCTCGTATTGCTGGCGGTCACTTTACAGCCTTGTAACAAGTCGTTGGCAAACAACTTTTTCAGGCTTTGATACCAATGTACGGCAGTGGCTGAATCAATAGACGGTATCCTACCCTCTTGATTCACAGGGAAATTGAGCAACAGGTTGGTGTTGTGGCCAACACTATTGTAATACAAATCAGTCAGTTGTTCCACAGTCTTTACTAGACTATCCTCACTCGCATGGTAGAACCAACCTGGTCGTATGGACACATCCACTTCGGCAGGCAGCCAAGCCTCCCCGTCGCGGTAGCCTTGCTGCAAAGCTTTGGTATCGTTAAGCGATTCGAAATCAGTTTTATACATGCACCATTGCGTGGCACTTGCTTTGCCTTCCTCGTTGCCGATCCAGCGCAAAGTGGGTACTGTGCCGCCGAAGATGGATGCCTCGGGACAATATTTCCATACGATGTCCCGCGCCTTCTCGTAATTATAGTATTTCTCTGCCACGATGGAGCGTATGTCGTTGACGCCGCCGTACCAGCCTGTGCCGCCGTTGGCACCATCAAACCAGAACTCAAACAAAGGTCCGTAGTTGCTCACAAGTTCCTCAATCTGTTTGTGATAGATGTCGACATAAGCCTGATAACCATACTCCGGCTGGTTGCGGTCCCAAGGCGAAAGATACAGCCCAAATTTCAAACCATGCTTCTTACAGGCCTCCGAGAGCTCACGCACCAAGTCTCCTTTCCCATTCTTATAATAGGTGTTCTTGATGGAATACTCGGTGGTCTTAGTCGGCCAGAGGCAGAAGCCGTCGTGGTGTTTGGCGGTGAGAATCACACCTTTCATACCGGCGGCTTTCAAGGTCAAAACCCACTGCTCGCAGTCCAAATTCGTGGGATTGAAGGTATAGGATGGTGTGTTGCCGAAGCCCCATTCCATGTTACTAAACGTGTTTAAGCCGAAGTGTATAAACGCGTAGTTTTCAAGTTGTTGCCATTCTAGTTGTTGCTTGCTGGGAATGGGATAACTCGGCTCGGGACTATGGGCGCAGGAGGCCAAAGCCAAAAAAGCTAAAGCCAATAGATAGGTTGTTGTTTTACGCATTGGGCATCAAATTTTCCACAAAAATATGAAAAATTCGACCTTTACAACCGTTTTTTTTCCTAATTTGCGCCCAATTTGCAAAACGGAAACTATGAACACAGAAGAATTGAAATCCATCTTTAAGCAACGCTTTGGAAACGAGGGCGTTGTTTACACGTCCCCTGGCCGTGTCAACCTCATCGGCGAGCACACTGACTACAACGGCGGCTACGTCTTCCCTGGCGCCATCGACAAAGGCATTTACGCCTGCATACGTCTCAATGGAACAGACAAAGTCCGCGCCTACTCCATCGACTACAATGGCTATAGCGAGTTCGGACTAAACGAAGAAGACAAGCCCAACGAGGCTTGGGCCCGCTATATCTTCGGCGTTTGCCGCGAGATCCAGAAACGCGGCTATAAGGTCCAAGGTTTCGACACCGTGTTTTACGGCAATGTGCCGCTTGGTGCGGGCATGTCGTCATCGGCAGCATTGGAAAGCACTTTCGCCTTCGCCATCAATGACTTGCTGAACCTCAACATTGACAAATTCGAGTTGGCTCGTATCGGCCAGTCCACTGAGCACAACTACTGCGGCGTGAAATGCGGCATCATGGACCAGTTCGCTTCCCTCTTCGGCAAGAAAGGCCACCTGATGCGCCTCAACTGCGCCACGATGGAGTTCGAATATTTCCCCTTCAACCCGCAAGGCTACAAGGTCGTATTGCTTGACACCGTGGTGAAACACGAGTTGGCGTCCTCAGCCTACAACCGTCGTCGTGAGTCGTGCGAGAATGCCTGTGCCCATATCGCCAAGAAACATCCTGAGGTGAAATATCTGAGTGATGCCACGATGGCCATGCTCAACGAGATTGATGTCGAGATTCCTGCCGAAGATTACATGCGCGCGGAATACGTCATTGGTGAGAAGCAGCGCGTCCTCGATGTCTGCGACGCCTTGAGAAAAGGTGATTACGAGACCGTTGGCGACCGTATGTATGGCACCCACTACGGCATGAGCAAGCTCTACGAGGTAAGCTGCGAGGAGCTGGATTACCTTAACGACATCGCCAAGGAATGCGGTGTGACCGGCTCGCGCGTGATGGGCGGCGGCTTCGGCGGCTGCACCATTAACCTGGTGAAAGAAGATCTGTATGACGCTTTCATCGCTACAGCAAAGCAGAAATTCGCCGCCAGATTTGGGCATGAACCTAAGGTTTATGATGTGGTTATCTCTGACGGTGCGAGAAGATTATGATACGCTGTAGGGCTGTCACATTGTGGCAGCCGACGCAAATATAACGATTTTAACGGCGGCTGCCGTGGTACGACAGCCCTACAAACCAACAATTTAACGATTAAATAACAAACAATTAAATAAATGAAACCAACATTATTAGTTTTAGCTGCTGGCATGGGCTCGCGTTACGGTGCCCTGAAGCAGATGGATGGCGTCGGGCCTAACAACGAAGCCATTCTCGACTATTCCATTTTCGATGCCAAGCGCGCCGGTTTCGGCAAGGTGGTCTTCGTCATCCGCGAGGACTTCGCCGAGGCATTCAAGAAAGTCAACAACACGGAGAAATTCGGCATCCCCGTTGAATATGTGTATCAGTCCCTTGACAAGTTGCCGGAAGGCTTCAGCATTCCCGAAGGTCGCGTGAAACCTTGGGGCACCTGCCACGCCGTCTTGATGGCCAAGGACGTAATTCACGAGCCTTTTGCCGCCATCAACGCCGACGACTTCTACGGCAAGGAAGCCTATGAAGTATTAGCCAAGTATTTGATGGAATGCGAGGGCAAAACGGGCGCTTACAGCATGGTGGCCTACAAACTGCGCAACACCATGTCGGACTTCGGCACGGTGAGTCGTGGTATCTGCACCGCTGATGAAAATGACAATCTTTTGACTATTGTCGAACGTTTGGGCATTGGTCACACCGAAGACGGCGGCGCGGCTTACACCGATGAGACAGGCAGCCATCCTCTGGATATGGACTCGCTCGTTTCCATGAACTTCTTCGGATTCACTCCTGACTTCTTCACCTATTCTGAGAAAGGCTTCATCGAGTTCCTGAAAGGTCCTGCCCAAACCAACATCAAGGCTGAGTTCTTCATCCCGCTGATGGTCAATCAAAGCATCAACGACGGCACAGCCAAGCTGAAGGTGCTGTCGAGCAACGCCTCGTGGTTCGGCGTGACCTATAAGGAAGACAAGCCTGAGGTGATGCGCAAGATTCGTGAACTGATAGATAAGGGTGTGTACCCCAATAACTTATGGCAATGAATATAGACGTTAAAGTTTGGGGCAAGACCCCCGACGGCAAAGACATCAAGCTCTATACGCTGACCAACGCCAACGGCATCAAGGTGCAGCTGAGCGACATCGGCGCGGGCATCGTGAGCATCATGACGCCCGACCGCAACGGCCACATGGATGACATCGTGCTGGGCTATCCTAACGCCACGGATTATTATGGCGACGGGCCCTGCGCGGGTAAGACCCCTGGCCGCTATGCCAATCGCATCGCTAACGGCCGCTTCAAGATTGACGACAAGGAATACCAGCTTGAAATCAATACCGGCGACGGCAAGCATCACCTTCATGGTGGCAGCATCGGCTTCGCCAACCAGAAATGGGCCAGCCGCATCAATGGCGAGAGCGTGGTGTTTACCTACCTCAGCGCCGACGGCGAGGCAGGTTATCCAGCTGAGTTGGTGTCGAAGGTGTATTACACCCTCAACGACGAGAACGAGTTGAATATCCGCCTCTGCGCTTATTCATCTGACATCACCATTGTCAACCTGACTAACCACACCTATTTCAACTTGAAAGGCGAAGGCAATGGCGACATCCTCGACCACAAGTTGCGGCTGAATGCCTCGCGTTTTCTGCCTGCCACCAACGAGCTGATTACCACTGGTGAGATGGCTCCCGTGGCCAACACGCCCATGGACTTCATGATAGCGAAACCCATCGGTCGCGACATCAAAGAGCCTTTCCCTGACTTGATTAATGGCAAGGGCTACGACAGCTGCTGGGTCATCGATGGCATTGCAAAGGACAAGCTCTGTCTTGCCGCCGAACTCTCGCACGAAGGCGTTGGCCGTATGGTGAAGATCTACACCACACAACCTGGTGTGCAGGTCTATACCGGCAACTGGCTCTCAGGCTGTCCAAAGGGCAAGAACGGCCATGTCTACGAGGACTATTCGGGTGTCGCTTTGGAGTGTCAGGCCCTCCCCGACTCGCCCAACAAACCCAACTTCCCCAACACCTTCCTGCGTTCGGGAGAAGAATACAACGAAACCATCATCTTTAAGTTCTCAACAATATGACACGGGACTACGAGACGGCCCTTCGATGCTTCGATGGGCCTCAGGGACCGCAAGCTCAGGGACCTTGCCTCGAAGTCTTCAAATAACAAATTTTGAATTTTTAAATCTTTAAATCTAATATTTCTATGGAAACAACCGTTAAGAAACAGAACTACTTCATTCCGATCATTGTGATGATTCTTTTGTTCGGTATGATCTCGTTCGTCACCAATCTGGCCTCACCCATGGGTGACATCCTGAAGAACCAGTTCAACATTCCCAATTGGCAAGGCACCTTGGGCGTGTTCGCCAACTTCATCGCCTATGCTGTGATGGGAATTCCTTCGGGTAACCTGCTTCAAAAGAAAGGTTACAAGACGACAGCTCTCATTGCAGTCATCGTGGGCTTTGTCGGCGTTGGCATCCAGACGCTATCGGGCGTCTTTGGTAGTTTTGCCGTGTATCTACTTGGTGCATTCGTGGCGGGCTTCAGCATGTGCCTGCTCAACACCGTGGTCAACCCGATGCTGAACCGTTTGGGCGGTGGTGGCAACAAGGGCAACCAACTCATCCAGATTGGAGGTTCCTTCAATTCGTTGTGTGGTACCGCCGTCATCATCATCACGGGTTTGCTCATCCCTAGCATCGTTGATGCCAAGATTAGCGATGTCTTCCCGCTGATGTACACGGCTTTGGGCATCTTTGCCTTTGCCTTCATCGTCATCCTGCTGACCAAGATTCCGGAAAACGAGCAGAAAAATGTGACTGCCGTGAAGTCGGAGACGGGCAAAGGCCCTATGGCTTTCCGTCACTTCGTGCTCGGTGCCATCGCCATCTTCATCTATGTCGGTGTTGAGGTTGGCATCCCGAACGTCTTGAACAAATGGCTCCAAAATCCTGAGCTCAACGTGTTGGGTAGTGGCGTCAACGCCGAAGCTGTGGCCGGCTCCGTGGCTGCCACCTATTGGTTCCTGATGCTTATCGGACGTCTGGTTGGCGGTATCATCGGCAGCAAAGTGTCGGCAAAGGCAATGCTTACCTTTGTGTCATTGGTGGGCATTATCCTCACCCTGCTGGCTATGTTTGGTCCCACCACGATGGTCAAGTTCCCCGCTTTCAACGGCGCTCATGGCTTTGGCATGGAAAACATTCCGCTCAATGCAGCCTTCTTGGTCTGTATCGGTCTCTGCACCTCAGTGATGTGGGGCGGCATCTTCAACTTGGCTGTTGAAGGTTTGGGTAAATACACCGAAAAGGCCTCTGGTATCTTCATGGCATTGGTCTGCGGCGGTGGTATTCTGCCCCTGCTCCAAAACGCCATTGTCGACGGTCTGGGTGGAGTCGGTTATCTCCAAAGCTACTGGGTGATTGTGGTCGGTTTAGCCTTCCTGCTATTCTACGCCCTTTGGGGTTCAAAGAATGTTAACAAGGACATACCTGTGGAATAATCATCTGATCCTAAAACGAAAATAGCCCGCCAAACCAGGTTTGACGGGCTGTCGTGCATTAATAGGTTACTTTATCCTGACCTTTCTTCCAACTTTTAGATTGTCGGTTTTCTTTATCTTATTGAGTTTGCAAAGAAGGGAAACAGTGGTATCGTTTTCAACAGCAATCTTGCTAAGGGTGTCACCTTTTTTTACTGTATAGTATTTCGCATTACTGCGCGAATTGTTGTCAATGATTTTTATGCCCGACCTTCTCTCCAAATTCGCATAGGCATCCTTCAATAAGGCATTGGTCATGGTATAGGATTTGTCGGCCACCCTCGCCGAATCGGACAACGAATGTGAGAAAAGCCATTCATAAGTCTGGTCAAGATAAAAGACGCGTGCCAATCGGGTATGGTTTACACCTTTCATCTTATTGAAAATGAGTCTGCTCGTATCGCTACAAGCGCACATTTCGTCAACAACCCTTTGTGAACAATTCACCGAGACTGCCGTATCGGCTGTGCCGTGGATAATCCACAGTGGCAATTCGTTCAGACCACAAAGTGATTTTACCGTAGCCCCACCGCACATGGCCATAGCCGCAGCTACCTCGTTGGGATAAGTGGCAGCATAATCCAACGTGCCGTAGCCACCCATACTCATGCCAATCACGTAGAACCGCCTTGTGTTGACACTGTAATGCGTCTTCACCCATTCGTAAACCTCATGCAGCTTTTGAGGATTCCAGGCACCTTGAGCTTGAGGGGCTACAATCAAGGCATCAATACCGACACCCCGTTCAACCGCATTGATGCACCCATAGTTGCGTACAAGATTCAGGTTATTGCCACACAACGTCCTTCCATGTAGAAACATCACCAAAGGTTTTGAATGGTCGTTCGGGTCGTAATCTTCTGGAACATAAAGCCAAAAGTCATAACCATCCTTGATACAACCCCGATGCGCAATCAGCTGTTGGGCCGAAGCGAACAACGGTAAAAGGCATAATAGAAGCGTCCATAATTTTTTCATAAAATGGATAACGCAGCATAATTGCTCTTATTGCATCAACCAATTTTTATTTCAGATTTGAGACATAGCCTTTTTTTGTATTTTTGCAGATTCAAAGGGAATTGAAGGTATGTTTAAAAAAATACTGGGAACCGGAGCGGCAAGAGCGGTCAATGTGTTAACACAATTGGCCACCCTAATTATGGGAACCCGTTATCTAGGTGCCGCAGAATGGGGCAAAGCTTTCATCGCCCAGACCGACATCACCTTTTTATTAATAGGCATCGAACTCATTGCAGGAAGCGGATTGGTGTATTTTACACCACGTAAGAAAGTCGCCACGCTGATGAAGATTTCATACGGCTGGATAGCCTTCGTGATGCTGGTTTACCTGCTGTTGTTCAATATCTTACATTTCTTCCCAAACTTCTATCACACCATCGTTCCCGAAGGCTATGCTTGGCTTGTTTTGTTGATGACTTTTGTCTACAGCCTGCATGAATTCAACCTCAACCATTTCCTTGGCAAAGAAAAGGTGGCAACCTATAACTGGCTGTTCCTCATACAAATATTGACACAGGTCTCCATGATGGCAGTGTTGATTTTCGCTTTGAATCTGAGGACAGCCAAAGCCCTACTCTACTCTCAACTTTGTGGCTATAGTTTGGCCACCCTCATCGGATGGATTCTGCTCTTCCCAAGGCTGAAACGCGATGGTGGAGAACCTTTGAAAGACAGTTTGAAGGAAATGCTCCATTATGGTGCATTCATGCAACTTTCAACCTTGGTCAGTACACTGAACAAGCGCTTGAGCCTCTATTTGTTGAACACCCATTGCGATGAGAAATCCATCGGCGTGTATGCCTCGGGTACACAAGTTACAGAAGGTGTGAACATCGTGGGACAAAGCATTGGTTTGGTGGCCTTCTCCTCGTTGAGCAACACCGAAAAGGAAGAACGTGCCTCTCAACTTACCTTGCGCTTCATGAAAGTAGCCATCTTGCTGACATTCACTGCTTTGTTGGCCATTTGTTTACTCCCGACGGTATTTTTTGAATGGGTATTTTCAGGTGAGTTTGCTGACATTCGCCCTGTTATCCTTCTGATGGCACCTGGTATCGTGTTTTTCTCTGCCCACACCATTTTGGCCAACTATTTCTCTGGCACCGGCAAGCCGAAATACAACCTCTATGCTTCGCTTATAGGCCTTTCGGTGACCCTCGTTTCTGCTTTCATTTTGATTCCTTTATTGGGTATTCGTGGTGCCGCCATCACCACTTCGCTGACTTACACGGCGTTGTTTGTTTACCATTGGATTGTCTTCCACAAACACACGAATTGCCATTTGTATCATTTGATTCCAAATCGCGAAGATTGGGAATGGGTGAAAACAACCGTCAAAGGTATTTTCTGATGTTTTTTTTGTACCTTTGCAACCAAATCCACTTTTATGAGCGAAATCAACGAAGACGACATCTTCACGCAAGATAGCGACCCTATTCCTACCACTGAAAACTATAACGACGACAGCATTGTCCATCTTGAGGACATGGAGCACATCCGTCGCCGTCCGGGTATGTATATCGGCAAACTCGGCGACGGTGCCTCGCAAGATGACGGTATCTATGTGCTGATCAAAGAAGTGATCGACAACTCCATCGACGAGTTCACTTCGGGCTTCGGTAAAAAGATAGAAGTTAGGGTTGACAAAGCAGAAAAGAAAGTCAGCATCCGCGACTATGGCCGTGGCATCCCGTTGGGTAAGCTGAAGGAGGCCGTCTCGCAACTGAATACTGGTGCCAAATATGACAGCAAGGTGTTCCAAAAGTCGGTCGGCTTGAACGGCGTCGGTACCAAGGCCGTCAACGCGCTTTCATCCTATTTCAAGGTGCAGTCGGTTCGCGAGGGCAAGACAAGGATCGTGGAGTTTGCTCAGGGAAAGTTGATTAATGATTCGGGGATCATCCCGTCAGATGGTGACACAGGAACACTCACTGAGTTCATCCCGGATTCTGCTTTGTTCGGTAACTTTCACTATGTGGATGAATACATCGAAAAGCGCGTGTGGAACTACGCCTACCTCAACCGTGGCTTGAGTTTGATATACAATGACAAACGCTATTATTCAAAAAACGGCCTCCTTGACCTGTTGCAGAACAACATGGAAGGCGAAGGCCTCTACCCCATCATTCATATCAAGGACGGCGACTTTGAGGCTGCTTTCACCCATGTCAACGGTCAGTCGAGCGACTATTTCTATTCGTTTGTCAATGGCCAACACACCACTGAAGGCGGCACACACCAGTCCGCTTTCCGCGAAGGCTATGCCCGCGTGGTGCGCGAGTTCTATCAAAAGGAATACGAGCCCGCCGACATCCGTCAAGGTTTAATTTGCGCCTTGTGCGTAAGGATTCAAGAGCCTGTGTTTGAGGCACAAACCAAGACCAAACTCGGCTCCACCCACCTTGCGCCCAACAATCCAGACGGCACCAACGACAGCCCTTTCCTCAAGACCTATGTCTTCGACATCCTGAAGCGCCATCTAGACAATTACCTGCACAAGAACCCCGAGACCGTCAGCGTGTTGCAGGCGAAGATCCAAGCCAACGAGAAGGAACGTAAGGAGATTGCCGGCATCAAGAAGGCTGCCCGTGAGAGCGCCAAGAAGGTCAGCCTGAACAACCGCAAGCTGCGCGACTGCCGTATCCACCTCAATACCAACCATGAGAAGCGCCTCGAAAGCACCATCTTCATCACCGAGGGCGACTCCGCATCGGGAAGCATCACCAAGAGCCGCGACGTGCAGACCCAGGCCGTGTTCAGCCTGCGCGGTAAGCCGCTCAACTGTTTGGGGATGACCAAGAAAGTGTGTTACGAGAACGAGGAGTTCAACCTGCTGCAAGCCGCCTTGAACATCGATGAGGACATCGAGAACCTGCGCTACAACAACATCGTCATCGCCACCGATGCCGATGTGGACGGTATGCACATCCGCCTGCTGATGCTCACTTTCTTCCTGCAATTCTATCCCGACCTCGTGCGTAACGGCCATGTCTACATCTTGCAGACGCCTTTGTTCCGCGTGCGCAACAAGAAAGAGACCTATTACTGCTACAGCGATGAGGAACGCCTCGCTGCCAAGGAGAAATGCGGCAAGCAGGCTGAGATCACCCGCTTCAAAGGCTTGGGCGAAATCTCCCCCGACGAGTTCCGTGGTTTCATCGGGCCCAACATGAGGCTTGAACCTGTTATCCTGCGCTATGATTTCGGCATCAAGGAGCTGCTGGAATATTATATGGGCAAAAATACCATGGAACGCCAGAAATTCATCATTGAGAATTTGAGGATTGAGGATGATTCGGAGATGGATAAGATGTGATAACTAATTCAATTTCAATTTATAATGAAAGCAAAAACTTGTTTACTGATTATGGGCAGTATTATCACCCTAATGGGCTGCAACCAACAACCAAAGCAGCCTGAACGCTATTCCGTCAAGGCCTATCCCGAGACGAGAAAAGACACCACTGTCGTTGACGACTATTTCGGCACAAAGGTCGCCGACCCGTACCGTTGGCTCGAAAACGACACCTCCGCCGAGACCGCCAAATGGGTCAAGGAACAGAATGAAGTCACACAAGACTACCTCAGCCACATTCCCTTCCGCAGCGCACTCAAGGACCGCCTTACGCAACTCGTGGACTACGAACGCTACGGCATGCCTTCTAAGAAACACGGTCGCTACATCTACTCGAAGAACGACGGCCTCCAGAACCAAAGTGTCATCTACATGCAGGAGACGCTTGACGGCGAGCCCACCGTCTTGTTAGACCCCAACAAACTCTCCGATGACGGCACCGTCTCACTGGGTGGCATCAGCTTCTCCAACGACGGCAAATACATGGCCTACACCATCCAACGCAGCGGCTCCGACTGGGTCGAGATCTACGTGAAGGACATGGCTACCCTCGAACTTCTCCCCGACCACATCGAATGGGCTAAGTTCACGGGTGCCTCATGGTACAAGGACGGTTTCTTCTATGCCGCCTACGACCGCCCCGAAGCCGGCAAGGAATTCAGCAACGTGAACGAAAACCACAAGATCTATTACCACAAACTCGGCACGCCGCAGGAGCAAGACGAGCTCTTCTACTCCAACCCCGCACAGCCGCGCTATTTCCACCAGGTCGACCTCACCGAGGATGAGCATTACATGTTCCTCTTTGAGAGCGGTCAAGGTGCAGGCAGCACGTTGTGGATCCGCGATATGCAAGACACGAAGGGTAAGTTTGTGCAGATTGCCGACGACATGAACTACCAATACAGCCCCATCGATGTGATTGATGATGTGCTGTATATCTTCACCAACTACAACGCGCCCAAGGGCCGCATCTGCAAAGTATCGGCCAAGACCCCGCAGATGGAGAATTGGGTGGATGTGATTCCCGAAAGCGAGAATGTTATTTCGGGCATTAACTTGGCCAAAGGTAAGATGATTGTCACCTACGACAAGGACGCCGCCAACCACGCCTACGTCTACACCATGGACGGCCAGCAACTCCACGAGATTGCCTTGCCGACCTATGGCGCCGTCGGCTTCAGCAGCAAATACGAGGAACCTGAGGTGTTCTATGCCTTCACCTCCTTCGCCTTCCCGACCACAATCTACCAATACAACATCGACGACAACACCTCGACGGTGTTCCGCGCTCCCGCCATCGACTTCAAGTCGGATGACTACGTCACTGAGCAGGTCTTTGTCACCTCAAAGGACGGCACCAAGGTCCCGATGTTCCTGACCTACAAGAAAGGCTTGCAGAAAGACGGCACCAACCCGACCTTCCTGTATGGCTACGGTGGGTTCAACATCACCCTCAACCCGGGCTTCAGCACCTCGCGCCTGCCCTTTATCGAGAACGGCGGTATCTATGCCCAGATGAACCTGCGCGGTGGTAATGAATACGGTGAGGAATGGCACATCGCTGGCACCAAGTTGCAGAAACAGAATGTCTTCGACGACTGCATCGCTTGCGCCGAATACCTTATTAATAACAAATACACCTCGCCGAAGTACTTGGCTTTGAATGGTGGCTCCAATGGCGGTCTGCTCGTCGGTGCTGTGGTCAACCAGCGTCCCGACCTATTTGCTGTGGCCGTACCTCAAGTCGGCGTGATGGACATGTTGCGTTACCACCTCTTTACCATCGGTTGGAACTGGGCCAGCGACTATGGCACCAGCGAAGACGATGAGGCCATGTTCAAGGCCCTGTATGCCTACTCGCCGCTGCACACCATCAAGAGCGGTGAAAATGTGCACTATCCTGCCATCATGGTCACCACTGCCGACCACGACGACCGCGTGGTGCCCGCCCACTCGTTCAAGTATGCGGCCACCTTGCAGGCAGCCCAAACCGGCGACCAGCCCAAGATCATCCGCATCGACACCAAGGCCGGTCACGGTGGCGGCAAACCCATCTCCAAGGTTCTGGAAGAGCAGGCCGACATTTACTCGTTCATCCTGTATAACATGGGATTGACTTATCCGAAAGAAGCAAAATAATCGCTGGACTAAAACGCTTAAATCGCCCGTTGGATCTTTTTCCAATGGGCGATTTTGATTATTTTACTACTTTTGCTCCAAATTTATAACCAATGAAAAGACTCCTGACTACGATAATCCTATCCTTTGGCATTGCCTCTTTGTACGCCCAAGAAAACTCATTTTTTGGAAAAGTCAATCATTTCCTGACCAAGCCCGCAGTGGTCGATACGACACGCATCTATCAGCCGAGCCCCTGTTTCTCATTGGGCTTGTTCACCACAGGACAAAAAGCTGGCTTCGATGTGAATGCCAATTTCATGATTGATTTCGCTAACAATGAAAGGCTAGCAGGCTTGTCGCAATACAGTCTTTCTGAGAACCTCTGCAAAAAGATAGGCCTTGAAGTTGGCTATGGTAATGTCGCCTTGGGTTACAGCTTTGAAGTGGGGCCTCGAAGCGCATGGAAAAAGAGTGCATTCGGCTTAGGCATCATGGGCAAGTCGTGTGGCGCGAAGTTCAATTATTCTAAAATCACCAATCCTTTCATTTCTTCGTTTACCGTTGGGCAAGAGGGTAATGAGGGCTACTTTCACGATGAAATCATCACCGAAGAGGCTGCTGTTTTGAAGAATTTTACCATTGATGGCTACTATGTTTTCAACAACAAGCGTTTTGCCTACCCTGCCGCCTATAAGATTGGTCTCATACAACGCCATACGGCGGGCTCCTGGATGCTGACGGCACGCTATATGCAAGGCAGCCTATACAACTCCCCTGAAGCTTCATGGGATTCCTACAATATGCTGGACTGCTTCTCCACCATGCAAGCTTCCGTAGGTGGAGGCTATTCGGTCAATTTTGTGCTTTGGCATAAAAATCCCGTTAGACCTCGTGACGAAGGCTTGGGTAATCTCACCATTAATTTGACGGCTATGCCTGTGATTACCTTTGTCAATTACCTGAAAACCACATCTTATGAATACGGCTCTGACGAGGAGACCAATGAGGTTTACAATACTGGAGAAAAGATTTCTAAGATTTGGTGCTATCCCATGCCTAACTATATTGGAAGTGCCGCCATTAGCCTTACCATATGGCGATTCTTTTTCTCCACCCAGTTCACTTACAACAGGTTCTATTTCCGTAGCCGCGACGCCTTCAATGCCAGCCAGATGGACCTGCCCAATTATGTGGACGACCTCAGTTTCAGAGGCACTTTCCACGACTGGATGCTGAAAGGAATATTGGTTTATAGGTTCTGAACCAATTGTTCGTCATATCTACCAACAATATTTCACCGCATACCAAATGGCCACAAACTGTTCGATGGTGACATTGTCGGAAAGGGTGAAATCGACATCCGATGAATAGCTGGAGTTGTCTTTATACACTTTGAGACCTTTCTTATTGGCAAAAATGTCTGATGTATAGCTCGAATTGCCTTTGTAGAGCTTGCCATCCTTGACGGTGAAAACAACATCGGATGAATACGATGATGCCCCTCTATAGACTTTACCATCCCTGATGGTGAACAGGATATCACTGCGGTAGGTGGAATTGTTCTTGTACACCTTGTTGTCATCAATTCGGCAGAGGATATCGCTGGTGTATGAGGAATTGCCTTTATACACTTTATTATCCCTCAAGTTGCATATCACATCGCTGCTGTATGAGGAATTTCCTTTATACACTTTCACTTGGGCGAAACTGCTGATAAAAGCAAAACAGAAGCATACGGTCAACAGGGTTCTCTGATAGTGTTTTTTCATGATAGTCGAACATTCATTTTACCATGCAAAAGTAGCTAATACAAAAGCATCTCGCTACTTTGAGAAAGATTATTTTTCCGTCATCCCCAAAACATACTCTTCAATGTTCCCTCTGGCCTCGGTCATACCCAATTTCTTGCGGATATTGGTGCGTGCTTTACCGATCATCGCGGATGATACATCTAAAATGTCAGCCACTTCCTTCACTGAAAAAGGCATCATCGATAATATGCAGACCTTGATTTCACTATCGGACATAGCAGGTTGATTGCTCTTGATGCGTTGAACCACATCGGGATAAACCTTGTTGTATTCTTCAAAGATGGCGTCATAAGTATTGTCCGCCTCGCGACCGCAAACACATGATTTCAGCTTTTGGAAGGACGGCTTGTCAATGTCCTTGTTCTCGCCAATTAAGAAAATCTTGTAAACCATCATTACCTTTCGGAAGAGGTTGTCACGATTGGTCTCAACTAATGCCTCGGATTCTTGTTCCAAACGGGTAATGTCAAGGTTCAGTTCGGCTATTGTAGCGCGTTTTTGAGTGGCACGATATAGGAGGAAAAACACCAATGCCACAACAGCGACTAAAACCAAGGAAATGATAACGAGTATTTTACGCCGGCGCAGAAACACACTAATCATGTTCTCGCTATGGTCCAGGTCGCCATTCAAGGTCGAGATGGTCGTCTGCACTTTATCCATCAGTTTGATGTCCTCGCTCGACCTGGCCGTGATAATGGCCTCATTCAAAGCCGCCATGGCCGAGTCGAAATTGTTTTGCTGCCAATAGACGCAACCGCTGTAGAGTGCCGAAAGGGTCTTCATCTCGGCATCGTTGGTCAGGTTGAAATAACGCCGTGCTTGAAAGATGGAGGTGTCTTGCGAGATGTCCTCTCCCCTGCTGAATTTGCCTTCAATCTCCAACACCGTCCGTTCCATATTGTCCATGTCGGACTTCACATTGCAGGCCGCCAAAAGGCATATCAGCACAAAAGCCAACCAACTTCTTGATTTGTATAGCAAATTCAGCATCGTTTCAACGATTCAACAATTCAACAATTGAACAACGCAACAATTCAACAATTATTGCCCCGCCGCCTCGCCTCCATTCTTGGCCTCACTCTCCAGCTCGATGTTGCCGAAACGCAATGTAAAGCCCGCGCACACACAAGATGAATTGAATCTCGATGTCTCTGAAACCGTTACCGTTGGGCTATCAATGTAAGTGTCTTGCTTCAACAAACCAAACAAATCGTAGCCGTTGACAAACACCGAAAACTTATGATTGAAAAAATCGGCACGCAGACCGCAGTCAACGGAATAATTGGCACCCTTCTTCCAAAACAGCGTCTGGGTCGGAGAGTTGTAGTAAGCCGAGGCATGCACTTCCAGACGATCCCATAGTTTGGTCCAAAGGTTCAGGCGGAGACTGTAGCAAAGCATCTCGCTTGGTTCCAATGCATCGTCGGTCTTGATATAAGAGTCATAAAGGTTGGCATAAAACCGCAAATTGAGCATCCCGTTCGGACGATACATCATGTTGAACTCACCACCCGCATTATACGACCTGCCTACATTGACTGGCCAGCTGAAAGAAACCACCCTGCCATAATGCTCATGGTAAGCCGCATCAGTTATCTTGTTGATTTCGTTTTGTTTTCCCTTGTAATAGCCCGTCAAACCGACAGAACCAAAATCGTCCCAATACTTCGTCCAACTTGCCTCAATGTTGTGGGTGAAAACCTGTTTCAGCTTAGGATTGCCCGTAGCATAGGATTCCTCATCGAATTTGATAAAAGGACTCAGTTGCTCTGCGTAAGGATTTTGAATTCTCAAAGAATAACTCAACTTGAAGTTGTGCATCGACTGGGTGTGATACGACAGATGCAGCGATGGCAAAGGATAGAAATAATAAGCTGTAGAATCATATTTGGGGGCATCTGGATAGACAATACCTGTACGATAATACCTCAAACTTAATGTGGGCTGCACAGTAAAATTGCCGAAACGGTGCCGCACTTGGAAATAGCCACCCACATGATGATCGACCTGCCGGAATCGATACGACATTACCGAGTCGTGCACATATACGCCATTGGCCAGACTGTCCAAGGGACTGCGCTCGTTTTTTCCTTCCCAACCAGCATTGATGCCCATGCCAAATTCGCCATTCTTGGAATAAGGTAAATTGTAATCCACACGAGCGTTGATGGGAATGTTGGTTGAGACATAGTCCATCACGAATGCCCTTTCATACGGAGTCGGCAAGGTGTAAGTCTTGTGATAATCAATAGGAATGGCTGAACGGGTGACGCTTCCATTCATGCGCAAAGTTAGGTTATGTCCTTCTTCGTCAAATTTGTGCTGATAGGTCAACCCACATGGAAAAAAGAGATAGTTTGAATTCGATTTGTTCAAGATGGAGTATTTGTATTCGCCCGATTGCTCAATGTATTCAATGCGTTCGCGCTCCTGTCTAACCTCCGATGGCCCAAATGAATCCCAAAACATGGCATAAAAGGAGAAAGTGTTCATCTTATCGGGTGTGTAGGTCAAGTCAAGGTTAAATCCAGGACTATAAGTCGTGTAATTGCTGAACATGCTGCTTTTCAAATGACTGGTCAACAATTGATTGCCTTCTTCATCCACGCCAAACAAGTCTTTATCGGCATGCGCCTCACTCCGACCATGATACCAATAGGCATTCGTGTAGGCGTTTACTGTCCACTTCTCGTTTTTCCAAATGTATGAAAGCCAAGGCATCACATACGGCTGCGAAGAAGCATTTGTGCCAAAGCATAGGAACTCGTTTCGCTTGATTTTGGCATTCATCACGATGTTGATGATGCCATCGGCTTGGGTGGCATAGCGTGCCGAAGGGTTGGTGATGACCTCAATGCGGTCGATGGCATTGGCGGGCAAGGTTTGGATATAAGTCTTGAGGTTTTCTTGGGTGAGGTTGGAAGGCTGGTCATTAATCCAAATCTCGACAGAAGAAGTCCCGCGCAAAGTGACGTTACCTTCCACATCGACGCTCACGCCGGGCGCGTTCTGCAAGGCATCGGAGGCCACGCCGCCTTGCACGGTCGGGTCGTCTGAGACTTGGAAAAGTGTCTTCTCGCCTTCGACGGAAAACAATGGTCTTTCCGCCGTGATGGTGACACCTTCAAGCAGCAATGTGTCGACCGCCATCTGCAGGCTGTCGGTTTTCGGTTTGACTTCTGGAATTTCGACTTGGGCAAAGACCGCCACGCTGACCATCGCAAAGGCGGCTGTGAGGAATAGGTTTCTTGTGTTCATCGCATGGTACATTTTGAAGTTTTACCATGCAAAAGTATACTGAAAAAACAGGCTCTCCGCAAGCCTCTGTCTCGCGTAGAGACATTTGCGGAAAGCCTGAAATTAATTGTTTATAATTCAATGGATTACAAAACAGATGGTAGAGACTTTTCTTGCCTCAAACCTCAGTCCATATCCAACTCTTGATACTCATATCTCACCTTCTCCCCTACATTGACAACCAAATAACTCGGTGTCACCTTGCCGTCATTGAGGTTGTCGGTCATGATGTATTGCACGCCGCCGAACTGACGTTGTTCGCGCATGTGGAAATGACCCATGATTACCATATCCACATTGTTGTTGCTCATCAGGTCCATGAAGGCGTATTGTTCATCCTGCGGCAAGTTGGCAGCAGGCGTGGTGGTGTAGTTGTATGAGGTGCGGAACAGCCAGTTGTGGCTGATGACGAAGCAGTGTCGGTAGTCCTTGCGATGCGAGAGCTTCTCCCCCAGCCATTCCAGTTGGCGCTTGCCATGAGTGCCATTGCCCGAATCCAAAAAGATGAACAAATCTTTGTATCCACTGACGGTATTCACCGTCACGGTATAGGTCGAGGTGTGGAAATACTGCTTGAAGAACGGAGTGCAGTCGAAGTACACATCATGGTTGCCCATGACCAAGAAACATGGGTCGTTTTTTGCTTGATTCACGGAATCGTAACGCAATGCGTCGTTAGTCATTCTGAAACCTGCTTCGCCGCTCTCGTTGACCATGTCACCGGCATGGATGGCAAAGATGGCCTTCGGGTCGTTGCGCTCGGCGGTGATGTATTTGTAGAGGCGGTCTTTCTCGCCCTGTGGCACGATGCTGTCACGCTCGGAATAATGCGAGTCGGAGCAGGAATAGACATGGTACTCGTCAGGAGCATTCTCGATGACGGGTTCACTGTTTTGGGCGTTGTAGTCGAGCCAGTCCGCCACGCGTTCCTCAGTGTCGCTGCGGTTGATGACCATTCCAGCGACATCAAGACGGTTGCAGCCTGTAGCAAAGATCGCGGCTGCTGCGATGATAAATATAAAGTGTTTTTTCATGATGTTCAGTTTTTAGGTTTCCAAATCAGTCCGACATTGCCGTACCAGCCATTGTATTGTGCCGAAAGGTTGAGTACGCCGCTGGGATGCAGTCCTGCTTCGGCAGTCAAGCGCAGTCCATTGCCGAGGTCGTAATAGCCATTCACGCTATAGAAGAATAAGGTGAAACGCTCGATAACAAAGTCTCTGTAATTCGACACGCGGGCACCTACATTCCAAGGATGCTCTTGGTCAAACAGATTGCCTTCCACACAGAAAGTGACATTCATCGGCTCAAAAACAGTCTCCATACCGCCATTTTTACGCAACGGTATAGGAGCCGTGTAACGGTTGGTCAAGCCCAACTGGAAGTTGAAATGGCGGTTGCGCCAGCCTAAGTCAATCACGCCATTGAATTCCTGCAAATTGTAATTTGGGAACAAACGATACAAATAACGGTTTTCCAAATAAAGTGTGCCACAATTGGCCTTGAGCAGATTCACCTGGTATTGCAGGTTGATGGCATGACGGTTCAGTGTCGTGCCTTGATAGCCAAAGCCAATGTTGAAGTTTTCGGCCAACTGATAGTCAGCTTTTAAGGCCAACGAGGCACTATTGCCGGAAGTACGCGTGTAATCGTATTCCC
>JAEEGJ010009105.1_pt1 | contig 26836 bp, 21 predicted proteins | sample 8958761 | NCBI WGS metagenome assembly JAEEGJ01 (sample SAMN16246546, study PRJNA631951) | gut metagenome | biome: gut microbiome; feature: rumen; material: RS-attached | host: Bos | place: Iran: Karaj | collected 2018-10 | reverse complement strand
CTTAGGCATTTGTGTAACTTCCGCAGGTGCGGACATAAGCATATTTCTCATTTCCATTTTTCTGGTTCCATCCATTCTTATTTTGTCCGAGGTGTCTCTCATAGATATTCCTCCAGTCCTATCCTCATCAGTGCCTTGCCTCTGTTGATCCTTACACCAACTGCTGATTCGGATATTTTCAGTATTCCGGCGATCTCTTTGTAAGAGTAACCTGCATAGTAATACAGGTAGATAGGCATCCTGAACTGGCCGTCCAGGTTCATGAGCTCATCAAATACAGCCTTGTTTCTTTCGTTGAAATCATCGAAATACTGCAGTTCGTTTTCCGCAGACTCGAGATCGACTCCGGTCTGACGTGATGCCGACTTGAGATAATCCTTGCATTTGTTGGCCGTCATGGTAAGGAGATACGTTTTCTCCTTGTTAGGTTTAAATTCGACATGATTACCGAGGAGTTTCAAAAACACGTCCTGAACTATGTCTTCAGCATCGTGTTTGGAACCCGAATAATAAACGGCGAACCTGTAAAGATCATCAGAATAAGCATCAAATAATCTGACTACATCTTCGTTTTTCAAAATCCTTTGCCTCCGGTGTTATTTGAGATCTCACCTATATAACGATTCAAATCATGGTTTTCTTACAGGAGTATATAGTATTTTTTAAATCGATAATAATTCCGCTTATACATCAAAACGTGTGCGAAAAATGATATTATTCTTTCAAGGGGGTAACAGCCATGGGAGATCTTGATAAGCTTCGCAGCGAGATTGATGCAATCGACCGTGATATCCTTAACGCCTTCGAGAGAAGGACAGCGGTCGCACGTCAGATCGGTAACGTGAAACGCGCCTCCGGCAAGGCTGTCGTTGACAGTGCGCGTGAGGAAGAGTTGTTCGCAAAGCTCAAAAAAGCCGCAGGCTTTGAGAGCAGACCTTATGTAGAGGACCTTTACCGCGAGCTCTTAAGACTTTCAAAGATCCACCAGAATAAGCCCGCCTTCGGCGTGTTAGGCCGTACGCTGGGACACACATATTCCCCTGAGATCCATAATCTCCTTGATCCATCCTACACATATTCGGTTATCGAGAGGGAACCGACTGAGCTTGACGAGCTGTTCGAAGGGCACGTTTTCAACGGTTTCAACGTAACCATCCCTTATAAGAAGGAAGCTGCCGCGCGCTGTGACGAGCTCGATGAAGCGGCTCAGGAGACGGGAAGCGTTAACACGGTCGTTTTCGGAAGCGACGGAAAGACTTACGGCTACAACACCGATTACTTTGGGTTTATCTATATGGTAAACCGCAAGGGCATCGAGATCGCAGGCAAGGACGTACTGGTCCTCGGAACGGGCGGTGCCGCAGCTGCGGTCAATTATGCGCTTAAGACGCTTGGTGCGGCCAATATCCTGTCATGCGGACGCACTTCTGAGATCAATTACGATAATGTCTATGACATGGCATGCAACGTCCAGGTCATCGTAAATACCACACCGGTCGGAATGTATCCCAATGTCAACGAGAGACTTATCGACCTTTCTGGCTTCCCGAGGCTCGAGGCGTGCTGCGACCTCATCTACAACCCGTCCCGCACGAGGTTCCTGCAGGATGCCGAGGACTTAGGACTTAAGTTCTGCGGCGGGCTTTCGATGCTCGTGGCTCAGGCATACAAGGCATCAATGCTCTTCAGAGGAGATACGGAAGCTGCAGCGAAGCTCGGATTTGAGAAGAATGAGACAATCGAGCAGATAATCAGGACGCTTAAGCTCAAGATGAGGAACATCACCCTCATCGGAATGCCGGGATGCGGCAAGACCACGATGGCCAAGCGCATCTCCGCGATCACGGGCAGAAAGCTCGTAGATCTCGATTATGCATACAGGGATAAGTTTGGAATGACATCCGCCGAGGCGATCTCGGGATTGGGTGAAGATGCTTTCCGCGACAACGAGTGCGAAGTGGCAGCCGAGATCCTTCCCCAAAGCGGTCTCGTCATCTCCTGCGGAGGCGGCATTGTCACCCGCCCCGAGAATAAATTCTTTGTAAGATGCAATTCCTATGTCATCTATCTTGAAAGACCCTTGGAGACACTGTCTGACCACAACCGTCCCGTATCCATACAGCACGGCGTTGAGAAACTTTTCAGCCAGCGCAGGGAAAAGTATGAGACATGGTGTGATTACAGGCTTAAGCTGGATACCTATCCTGACAAGCAGTCCTATATTGACAACGGACCGCTTGAGGCAATGAACCTTTTGGAAAAGATAGAGAACGAAGCATGAAGATACTTGTATTGAACGGACCAAATCTTAATATGCTCGGGATTAGAGAACCGGGCATCTACGGCAGCTCGACCTATGACGACCTTGTTGCCGGGATCGTTAAGCACTGCGGCGAAAAGGGTGTGGACGTTGTCTGCAGCCAGAGCAATCACGAGGGTGAACTCGTTGACATGATCCAGCAGGCTTATTTCGACAAGGTTGACGGAATAGTTATCAATCCGGGCGCATATACCCACACTTCTGTCGCGATCCTCGACGCGCTCAAGGCAGTGTCGATCCCCGCGGTCGAGGTCCATATATCGCAGGTCTCCGAAAGAGAGCCGTTCAGACAGATATCCTACGTATCCTACTATTGTTTCAAGACGATAATGGGAAAAGGCTTTGACGGATATACCGAAGCGATAGACCTTCTTATAGATAATTACGGGACTTCGAGCAAGTCCTGAAGTTCTTTGTAGCTTCCCGCGAAATGATCGACTTTGCAGCCTTTCAGGTCTTCCGGGAAGATGCCGTCATATGCGAAGAGCACAGAGTCCATGCCGATGCTATTGGCGCCTTTGATGTCCGATGACAAACGGTCTCCGATCATGAGGTAGTTTGAAACGTCGTGATCGCCAACCTTTTCAAAGATCTTCTCAAAGAAAGCGGGATCAGGCTTTGATGCGCCCAATGCCTCGCTGATGAATATTCCATCTGCATACTGCGCGAGCCCCGAGGCGTTTATCCTTCCCATGACGGTGAAGATCGGCCCATTGGTTGCAATATAGACCGGATACTTTTTGGAGTCATGAAGGACCTTCAGGAAGTCTTCTGCGCCCGGAAGCCAGTCGTTGCGCTTTGCGAGATTGTTTATGAACATCTCATTGAGCCTGACAGGATCTGCGCCCCATTCTTCCGCGAACTCACTGAAACGTCCGTCCAGGAGCTGCTGCCTGTTGATAAGGCCTTTTTCGAGCCTTTTCCAGAATTCGTCATTTATGTGGCTGTAGCGGACATAATCGTCTTCGGTGTATGTAAGGCCCAGAATGTCCATGATCTCTTTAAACGCATATTTTTCGGACTTCTTGAAGTTAAGAAGCGTCATGTCCATATCGAGCAGCAGATACTTGTAGTTCTTGTCCATGGGAGAATTCTACATCAATATGTGATAGAATTCTCGAAGAATTATTAGAAGATCAATACCGGAGGCACTACATGGCTTCAAATTTCTGCCGTAACTGCGGCTCTAGGCTGACAGAAGGAAAACCGTTCTGCGGTAATTGCGGGACCAGGGTCATCGTTCGTGACGCTGTTACCGTCAAGCCTGAATCTCCTGCTATGCCTCAGCCTCTGCAGACTCTTGTTACATATCACCCGGAAAACCCCGTTCCTGCGGAAGAGCTTCCGGCCCAGGCGCTCCAGCCTGTTGCTGAAGTTCCTGCCGTTCCCGCGGCCCCTGCGGAAGAACCTGTTCAGGCGGCAGAGATCCTGCCCGCACAGCCCGTGCCCGCAGCACCCGTTCCGGTTCCCGCAATTGAAGTCCAGCCCGCTCCCGCAGCACCCGTTCCGGTTCCCGCGGTCGAAGTCCAGGCTGCACCTGCGGTTTCAGCTGCACCTGCAGTTTCTGCTGAACCCAGGAAAAAGAAGAGCCACGCAGGCCTTATCATTGGCCTGGTAGCCGGTATCGCCTTTGTCATCTGCTTTGTTGCGTTCGGCATATACTTCATCTTTAACGGTATCTCAAGGGTGCCTTCCGGTTCCGGAACGATCCTTGACCGAATAGAGACCATGGAAGAGGTTTCCGCAGGCAAAAATTATACCGTCTATGACAAAGCCTTCGAGAAGAAGATAGAGTCCGCGAAATGGTGGGACTATGACGGCACGATGAAGAGCCAGGGCGTTTATTATTCAAATACGAAGACGCTCGCCTTTTCGATCAAGGTCGATGAGAAGACGACCGATAAGCTGTATTTTGCATATTACTACAGCAAAGACAACGATTTTGACAAAGAAGAACTGAAGGATCCTATTTGCGGAATCACTACGGGTCCTTCCTATTACAAGGACGGAAACGCTTACTATAACATCGAGTGCGAGAAGTCGATCAAGCCCGGATATTACTGTGTTATCGTCAGCAAGGACAAGTCATTCAAGAACCCTTATGCCGTAGCTTATGCCAGAGTCCTTGATGAAGAACCCGAAGCGCGTGATGACGGTTCGGATTCCGGCGACGAGGCTCAGGCCTGATCCCTGTTATTTACGGATTCTGACAGCCAATCTCTTTGCAGAGATTGTCAACCTGTCTTTCAATGTCGCTCCTGTAATCGCTGGCCATCATGAGGATGACCGTTTTATCCTTGAAATAAAGGGCATCGTGGTAAGCGGTATACGTCTTGCCGTCTTTTTCCCTGGATCTGCCGCTTATCAGCACGTAGCCGGCGGTGTCGCTTAAGCCTTCGGAATGAGCGCCCTTGAAGCTTTTGGCATTCCAGACTTCCCTGTATTTTGCGTAAAAATGCCCGAAAAGGCTTTTCGCCATTTCCTCATCAGTGCAGCGCACGTAGCAGAAGTAGTTCTCGTTATCGGCAGTCGCTTCGAGGCAGTATTCGTAGGTGTATGCGGTTTCCTCGTCAGCGAACTTGAGAGAATAGTCACGGTGAACCTTATGCTTGTCACGGGGAACGCCGACGGTCTCCAATGCGCTTATGAACTTGTCTTCGCCGCAGACGGTGAAAGAATTCATGTCGACTTCAGGTTCTTTCGGATTTCCGCTGCATCCCGAAAATGCCGAAACCGTCATGATGAATGCTGTCAAAAGCGCGAAAAGCTTACGCATCGGAAGGCTCCCTTCTTTGAGAATTCGTGCGCATTATATTAGAAAAAACATCGATAATCAATTTTATTGTCAACGCAATATCTCTGTGATATACTTTCAAAGCGTTTGAGTTCCGCCCCTATAGCTCAGCAGGTAGAGCGCATCCATGGTAAGGATGAGGTCGCCAGTTCGAATCTGGCTGGGGGCTCCATAAGAAGCAGGTCCGTACTAACGGGCCTGTTTTTATTTGTTTCCTAAAAGCATCAGTATCCCCGTCGCGCCGAGAGTTGCGAGGCAGGCGCCTATGGCGACCGTAAGGAGCGATCTTTCGCAAAAGCTCAGTATCAATGCGACGGCAAGACCTGCGCAGGCCGTAGGCAAAGATCCGGTCGCGTACAAGATGGCGGGGAATGTCATTGCCGAGAGTACCGTGTAGGGGATCAGATCGAAAAAGGCTTTGACGCGCGCATTTGTGATCTTTCTGCGGAACAGCGTGAAAGGGAGGGCTCTTACGAGCCATGTCGTCAGCGCCATGACGGCCGCAAGGGGAATGAAGACCGAAAGATTCATGCTTTGGCCTCCTTTGCTTCTTCGTCATGCGGGAAACAGAAAACTCCGGCCAGAGCTGCGATGACAGCCGCGATTATGATCGCAAAACCCGAAGAAACGTGATCCTTGAGCCACGGGACATAGAAGAACAGGCACGAAATTCCGCACGCGATGAGCGCGCATATCGCTATGACGCGGTCATGCTTTGCTTTCGGGATGACAATGGAGATGAACATTCCGTAGATCCCGACTGCAAGCGCATTGGTAAGGAATTCGGGGAAGATGCCGCCTAAGACCGCACCGAGAAAGGTGCCGAGGACCCAGCCTATAACAGGAAGGACCGTGAGTCCGAAGAAATATTTTGAGCCGACCTCGTGTTCCTTGCTGGCGGCGACTCCGAATATCTCATCGGTCAGACCGTAAGCTAAAAGCGCACGCTTGAGCGAAGACATCGACTTGTCGGTCTTTTGCGACAGGGAAATCGCCATTAACGAATAACGCAGATTGATGACTATCTGTGAGATCATCATCTCGATGAGACCGCCGGAAGACGCCATAATGCCGACACCTGCGACCTGGCCTGCGGACGTGATGTTCGTGGCTGAAACGAGTACCGCCTGCCACCAGGAAAGACCGGAGGCTACGGCGAGGATGCCGAAGGAGAATGAGACGGAGAGGTAACCCAGTCCGATCGCGAGACCGTCTCTTAATCCTTCGTGAAAATTCCCGCCGTTTGGTGCGGCGGGATCAGTGCTTTTCAGGTTGTTTATTTCGGTTTCAGCCATACTTTGCCATTATGTCATTGAATGAAAAGTAGAGATCCAATGTCTTTTGGGTAGTTGCAGCCGTTTCGGAGCCGAGATCCACCAACTTGTAAATGGTCTGGGCATTGAAATCGAGCTTGTAAACGATGTTGTTTGTTATGTAGTATTTCTCGACAGGATCAAAAGTGCCGTTTTTGTAGACCGTTGTCCTTGCGATGAAAAGAGCATCGCCGAGGTCGAAGTATTCGTCCATGACGGTCTTGTCGTCATATTTCTTCTCCTGCTGGAGAATGCGGAATTTGTTGTCAGGTGAGACCGTGAACACGCTGTGGCAAGCGATCCCGCCCATAGTCTTGTCGTCGACTTCCTTGGTCTTGCATTCAGACCTGTGCTCGTGCATGTAATCGTTAAGCGCGGCATCGTATTTGGAAAGCGAGACGGAAAGCTCGGCATAAGCAATGTCACCGGGAGATGATGTCTGAGGGATGGTGGTGGTCATGTTGGGATCGGAATAGATCTTTTTGCCGCATCCGGAGAAGAGCATGAGTGATGAGGCGAGGGCCAATGCCGCTGCCACAGTTTTAACCGCTGTTCTTGTTTTCATAGCTCAAACCTCCATCAGTTCAAGGATAAACCGCTCAATTATAGCACGAATTATCATTTAAGTTGACAAAGGCATATAAAGATTATAAAATCATTAAGCATTTTTTGTTGGCAAATATCAACAAATATACCGAATGGAGAAGTCGCCTAGCCTGGTCGAGGGCGCACGACTGGAAATCGTGTAAACCCCAAAAGGGTTTCGAGGGTTCGAATCCCTCCTTCTCCGCCAGAACCTCTGAAAGCGATTTCAGAGGTTTTTTATTCAGTAACTGTCCGAAGAGTCCGGAGGTCTTGGCCTATGACAACTCAAGATGACAACAGAACGCGTAAGACATCGGTTTTTTCGAGGATCCTGAAACGGATCGGGAACTTTTTCCTCGGTTTCTGGGATTTTCTCAAGAACGTTCTGCTGCTTTTCAGACGGGATTACATAGAGACCACGCTCTTCATCTTATTCTGTACGATCTTTACCGCAGTCACGACTTCCATTCTGAAAGAGCTTCTCATCAAGGCGATGATGAAGGTGAGCGGCGTAACTTACATTGCCCCGGTAAACGTCAGGCAGGTGTTCTTCAATCCGGTATCTATCGTTTTGATGATCATTTTCGCGGTCCTCGTTACGCTCATGTCCCTGTTCGAGATCGCGGGACTGCTCCATACCTTTTCGGTTGCCCAGGTTGGAAGAGAGACCAATCTGACCTGCATGTTCATCGCGGGCTTTAAAGCTTGCGTTAAGGCTCTTCACCCGAAGAACTGGCTGCTCATCATCTTTATTCTCGTTCTTTTCCCTCTGACGAAGCTCCTGCCGCTTTCCGGATCGACCTTTAAGCTCATCCTGCCGGGTTTCGTCAACCAGACTATCGATTATACGAGCGGACTGAACGTCCTTTACAACATCATTTATGTGGCGCTTATCCTTTTCCTGACCGTCTATATCTTTTCGATAAACAGTTTCGTTCTTCAGAAGGAATCGCTCTTTAAGAGCTGCAAAAGATCCAGAAAACTGGAGCGCGGACATTTCCTGGAGACCCTGTTTACGATGTTCCTTTTGACGGCGCTTTTGAATTTCCTGATCAACTCCGTTTCTTCGATAATCGTCATCAACTGGAAGGAACTGATATCGTTCTTTACAAGGAATAAGAACATTATCGCAAAATCTGAAAATATCGGAACTTATACCTACGTTATCAGGCAGATCCTCAAGAGTTTCATTTCACCCGCGATCAACAATGCTGCCCTTACGGTACTGTTCTACAGATACGTCGACGAGAGAAGTGAGCTTTACACATTGTCCTATGACATATTCAAGGTCAGGGACTATTCGGTAAAACGTTCCGCACTGGTAGTCGGGATCCTGCTCTCGGTCTCATCGCTCTTCATCGGAGGATTTGCCTACAGGTATTCATACCTGTTCCAGGAGGTTGAAAAGCCTTTGGTATGCGCGCACAGGGGAGACAACGTCAATGCTCCCGAAAACACCATGCCTGCATTTGAACTGGCCGCCAGTGAGAACCTGCAATGGATCGAGCTTGACGTGCACCAGACTTCAGACGGCGTGATCGTATGCAGTCACGATGCTACGCTGAAGAGAGTCATCGGATACAATCTCGCCATCCATGACCTTTCATTTTCCGATCTTTCGGCTTGCGAAATGGGTTCCTGGATGCCCGGGGATTTTGAACATGTTAAGATCCCCAAGCTTGAGGAAGCCTTAAGATTTGCGAAAGAGAACAACATGAAAGTTCAGGTGGAGCTCAAAGGCCATCCGGCTGACAAGGGCTTTGAAGAAAATGTTCTCAAGGTGATCAATGATACCGGCATGCATGACGAAGTCATGGTGATCTGCCAGAACGCGGCCAGGCTTCAGCGCGTTATGGAACTCGATCCGACGATCACCAAGGGCTACTGCATGGTTATCGCGCTGGGCGATCTGAACGACATTCCGTACACGGACAACATTACCATCGAAGAGACTTACGTTACGCCGGAGCTCGTCCGGAAGATGCACGAGAAGGGGATAAAGGTGTTCTGCTGGACCGTTGACCGTGACGATACCGTGCAGTATCTCGTAAGCTGCGGTGTTGACGTTATCGGTACAGACAATCCTATGCTGATCAGCAACGCGCTTGAAAAAGCGGACTATTCCGGCGGGATCTCCAGAGTCTTCCACATCGTCATGCACATGATCGCCAATATGGACAAGTGACGGGGTTACTCTGATACCCTGTCCAAAGTGGCGGAACAGTTGATTATGTAGAAAACGTCGCCTTGTGCCAGCTCCATCTTCACGGGCACCGGACTGTATTGATACAACGGGTCGGAATGACCATCCCTGTAGTAGCCGTCGATCCTGTATTTGAAATTTCCTTCCGCATCCGTGACGTGGATCACGCCCCGCTTGTTGGGAAAGTCGACGGTGTACGTTCCGGCTCCGATCGGACAGTCTTTTTCGCCGATAACGAACCTTTCCCTGTGGTTTATGGTGTCTCCGGGGATGAAGGTTATGTCGTGTTCGCTCTTGTCAGGTTTTTCCTGTTTTTCAGACGGGTAGGTTTCGAAATACCATTTTCTGTACTGCTCGGCCAGTTCTCTGCTGATGCCCGTCATCTTGCAGAACTCTTCAGGCGTCTGCTTGTTCTTCTTGAAATCGGGTGACGTAAGAGTATATATCTTATCCGTAAGGTTCATGGCTATCTGCTTGTCATCATAAAAGTATTCGGTGTTATAACCTCTGTATCTGTCCGTGAATCCGCCGTAGCAGATCTCCTTGTGTTCTTTGTCGTAAAAGCTCATGGAGAATTCCAAGTGCTTCAACTCGCAGCAGCCGAAACGGAGCCATCTGCGGTAGGTGATCATGAGTTCCTGAAGTTTTTCCAGGGAGTTGGGGGTATCGACATAAACCTTGAAATACTGTGCTCCCTGCATTACTTCGGCAGCGTCCGGATCTATCCCGTATTCGCCGGCCTTTTCCTGCAAGACCTTTTCGTAATTGTCCTCAAAACCCTTGTCGATGGCTTTTACGCCGCGGTTGATCAAAGAGCAGCCGGACCCGGCAAAAAGCATCGCAGGGATCAGTAAAAAACTCAGGACCTTCTTATATGTGACAGCCATTCCTTGGCACCTTCTTTTCTGAAAATCACAGAGAATTCTATCATTTTATCCCGCCAATTCCAGCGTCAGACTTAGGCAATCGGGGCAGAAGCGCAACTTGTCAAATTTCCCCTCATATATTTTATAAAGTCTTGTATGTTATTATTTTGCTATTGGACTTCGGTTTATTGAGGGGTGAATTTATGACGAAGTGGATCATTGTCGTTGATGACGATACTGCCAATCTTAAGATGGCCGGTCATATCCTTAGTAAGAACAATATGCGCGTAACAGCCCTTAAATCGGGCAGTTCCTTCCTTGAATATGTTAATGAAAACGGCATGCCGGATCTTGTCCTTTTAGACATCAAGATGCCGGTGATGGACGGTTTTGAGACTCTCGGCAAGTTAAGACAGATCGAGCAGCAGAAAGGCCTGATGAAGACACCAGTCATCTTCCTTACTGCCGATGAAGACGTGGATACCGAGAAGAGGGGGTTTGAGGTAGGCGTTTCCGACTTTATCAGAAAGCCTTTCAATCCTGACGTCTTACTGCGAAGGATCGACAACATCATGTCGAATTCGCAGGAGATGCATGACCTTAAGAGTGAGGCGACGATAGACAAGCTGACCGGACTCCTCAATAAAGGAGCAACGGGTGTTGAGCTTTCCAGGATGTGTTCTGAAAAGACCGGATGCCTGATGATGATCGACCTCGATTCCTTTAAGCTGGTCAACGACATATACGGTCATGAGATGGGCGACAAGATCCTGATCTCGTGTGCTGACATAATCAGGAACGCCGTTCCTTCCGGAAGCAAATGCGGAAGACTCGGCGGAGACGAATTCGCTTCTTTCGCTCTTGGCGTATCCGGTGAAGAGGCGGTCGCGGAGATCTCTGCCAAGATCAATGAAGAGATAACCAGAAGCGCAAAAGAACTCATGGGCGATGACATGAGCATTCCGCTCGGCGCTTCGATCGGAGGCATATTCGTTCCAAGATTCGGAAATGAATACAATTCCCTTCTCAAGCTTGCGGACAAGGCTCTTTATACGGTTAAGAAAAACGGCAAGCACGGCTACGGGCTTTACGATGACGATGTGGAAGAAGAAGGCGAGAGTTCCGTTCTCGACATCCATTCCCTTTCCGAGATCCTGGGCGAGCGTTCGATCCAGGACGTTGCGCTTCAGCTTGACAAGGATTCGTTCTCGCCCGTTTACCGTTACGTCATCAGATATGCGCTCAGGCATCACATAAGTGCCTGCAAGGTGCTGTTCACTCTCTCACCTGCAAACGGCAAGGCGGATACGGAGTTTTATGACCATGTAGATGAGTTTGGAAACCACATAAGGGGTTCGCTCAGAAAATCAGACATCTTTTCGAGAAACCACAAGAACCAGTACTTCCTGTTCCTCACGGACATAAGGCCTGATTCCGTGGAAAAGGTCATTTCGCACATTCTTGATAAATGGAGCAGGAGAAACGTCAAAGATCTGCTCATCACTTATGAGACCGAGCTGATCGGTGAGAGGCGCCAGCTTCCTGAACCCGGAAAGGTCAGGAAGGTCATCGTCGTTGATGATGACGTCATTAACCTGCAGGTTGCGGGAAAGATCCTGAGTTCGGGCGGGATCCACGTTACCGCGCTCAAGTCCGGAAACGCTCTCTTCGACTATCTCGATAAGGAGACCGAGCTTCCGAATCTTATCCTGCTTGACGTGAAGATGCCTGAAATGGGCGGCTTTGAAGTTATTAAGAGACTGCATTCCCTTGAGTCTGAGGCATCCAGGATCCCCGTTGTATTCCTTACGGCTGATGAGAGTGAAGGTGCTGAACATGAAGGCCTTTCGCTCGGCGCAAGTGACTTTATCAGAAAGCCTTTCGTACCCGATGTCCTCCTGCTCAGAGTCAACAACCTGATCGAACTGAACACTTTGAAGAATCAGCTTTACGGCGAGATCGAGAGCAAGACGCGTGAGAACAAGGCGATGTTCATGCAGGCGATCGGCGCGCTTTCCGCAGCGATCGATGCGAAGGATACTTATACGAGCGGTCATTCGAGCCGTGTCGCGGAATATTCCAAAATGATCGCCAAGAGGGCAGGTTACTCCGATGCGAAACAGGATGAGATCTACATGATGGCTCTCATGCACGACGTTGGAATGATAGGCGTTCCGGGTGCTGTACTGCATAAGCCCGGCAGGCTCACGCCTGAGGAATATGAACAGATCAAGAAGCACCCGCAGTCCGGAGCTGACATCCTCAAGAGCATTGACAGCGATCCGAAGATCGGGATCTGTGCCCTTCAGCATCACGAAAGATATGACGGAAGCGGATATCCGGCAGGCCTTAAGGGGGACGCGATCCTTGAAGAGGCAAGGATAGTTGCCGTGGCGAATGCTTACGACGCGATGTCTTCCGACAGGATATACAGGGACAGGCTCCCGCAGCAGGAGATCATTGAAGAGATCAGGAGCGGAATGGGAACGCAGTTTGATCCGAAGTTCGCAGAGATCATGCTTGAGATCATTGAAGAAGACAAAGCCTATGAGATGAGAGGTTGACCCAAATGAGTACAAATGACAAGGACCTTTTCCAAACATCGCACCTCACCATCCTGGTAAGCTACACGATCTTCGCAACTATACTGGTCGCCGAATCCCTTCTTCTCGGATGGGAAAAATGGGCGCTCCTTCTTATCATTTGCGGGATCATTGCTGCCTGGATCCTTCACATCAGGCATAATACCCCGTCTAATATACGTTTAACTCTTTATGCAGTCCTTATGATGGGCTGCTTTTTTTTCTATGGCGTGCATCAGACCAGTACGTTCGATCTGGCGCTGGTAATGGCTGCCATCATCATGCTTCATACGATGACGGGCAGAAAGGTGTTTATAACTCTGTGCCAGTTTACGTTCTACCTGACGATGGCATATGAAGTGGTTACCATGATCAGCAACGGTGAAGTCTTTGACGTACTTGTCATTTCGCGTTGCGTGCTCCATTTCGCGATGGTCTTCTTCATCGGAATGTTCGCCAAAAAGATCATCGACAAGTGGATGCAGGTCCTCAACAAGTCCAAGGATGAAGTCGAGCAGCTTACCGAAGCAACGGAACATCTTAACGATTTCCTTGCCAACGTTTCACATGAGCTGAGAACCCCGGTAAACGCGATCATCGGTCTTACTACCCTTTGCATCGAGAAGTCCAGACACCGTGAAGTCGAGAATGACCTTATCGCGGTAAGGGATTCGGGCAGAAGGGTCGCAGAGCAGATCGGTGACATTCTGGATTACTCCGAGATCGACCGTAAGAAAGCGGTCTGCAACAACGAGGACTACATGATGTCCTCTGTTCTCCACGATCTTGTCACGGATGTCAAGCAGTACAAGTCAAAGCACGTCGAGCTCATCATCGACGTTGATCCTTCGATCCCCGCGGTAATGAATTCAGACGTTGCCAAGATAAAGAAGATACTGAGGGCGCTTATAACCAACGGCCTCAAGTACACGCAAAAGGGCGGCGTTTATGTAAGGATCACCACAGAGCCCCAGGATTACGGTGTCAACCTCTGCATAGAAGTCACTGATACCGGCAAGGGTATGACCGACTATGAGCTCGAGAAGGTATATGACAGCTTCTATCAGGCTGACTCCTCAAGATCGCGCCAGGGAGGAGGCTTGGGCCTGGGCCTCGCCATAGCTTCCGGCTTCGTGGCTCTCCTCGGAGGCTTCATGACGATCGAGAGCAAGCCTGATGTCGGAACGACGGTCAACGTCAGCATCCCGCAGAAGATCATCGATCCTCTGAGCTGCATGTCCGTTGCGGCTCCGGACAAGCTTGTTCTGGGCGCTTTCCTCCATTTCGAGAAATACGACCATCCGGCCGTACGCGATTACTACAACTCGATGGTCCTTAACATTGTCAAGGGTCTTGGCATACAGATGCACCGTGTTAACAACGCGCAGAACCTGAAGCTTTTGCATGACACGATCCATCTGACGCACCTTTTCATTGCTGAAGAGGAATACAATGACAACGTTGACCTTATCGAGGATCTTGCAAAGGAAATGGTCGTTGCGGTCGTTGCCAACGAAGGAATGATCCTTCCGAAGAACACGCACGTAAGGGTTCTCGAGAAGCCGTTCTACTGCTTCCCCGTCGTATCCATCCTGAATTCCTCGGTCGACACCAAGGAAGAGACGGTTAAGAAGCTTCGCTGCGAAGGCGTCAGGGCGCTTGTCGTTGATGACGAGTCCATGAACCTCGTTGTTGCCAAGAGCATCTTCGGCAGGTACGGCATGAAAGTTTATACCGCGACTTCCGGACAGGAATCCATCGATATCTGCCGTGAAAAGGTATTCGACATCATCTTCATGGATCACATGATGAGCGGCATGGACGGCGTTGAAGCGATGAAGCGCATCAGAACGGACGTTGCCGGCCTTAACGGTTCGATACCTGTAGTCGCGCTTACCGCAAACGCAATGAGTTCTGCCAAGCAGATGTTCCTTTCTGAAGGCTTTGACGGTTTCGTAAGCAAGCCGGTCGAGATAGAAGAACTCGAAAGAGTGTTAAAGCAGGTTCTCCCGAAGTCCGCGATCTCTTACGTTGATGCAAACGGCGTTATCGAGGAAGCGGCTGACGAGCCTGAAGAACCTGCACCTGCACCGGCTGCCGTACAGGAAAAGGATTTCGTGAACGAGCTTCGTAAGTGCGGCATCGATACAGAAGCAGGCCTTAAGTACTGCGTGGGTGACAAGGAGTTCTACAAGTCGCTGCTCATTCAGTTTGCTACGGAGTCTGCCGACAAGATCGGTTCGATGAAGAAGTACTACAACTCGCGTGACTGGCACAATTACGAGATCCTCGTTCACGCCCTGAAGAGCACCGCCAAGATGATAGGCATAGCTGACCTGTCCGAGAAGGCCAAAGCTCTTGAGCAGGCGGCAAAACAGAATGACGCGAACTACATCCTTGAGAATCACGAGCAGATGATCAAGGATTACGGCCGCATCACGGCTGACATCAGGGAGCAGATCCTCTCTGATGATAAGGACGAAGATGACGACGTGTTTGAGTTTGAACCTGAGACAGACGGAGGTGACAAGGTATGAAAGGCATTTTAAGATATCTTTTCCAGCCGTCGAAAAATGACCGTGAGGCAATTAAGTCCGCTTATTACGAGTCCGTCGCACCGACGCGCGTCACGATGTATCTTGCCCTTGCGGCAGCCATCACTTTCATGGTACTGACGTTTGTATATCCTTCGTATTTCGGAGGAACCACTGTTCTCTACCACCAGATCTGCTATGTCTGGGTAATCCTGGTAGCCGCTATCTGGCTGCTCGGTATCCGCAACGCAATGAAGGACTATCAGGCCAGATACCGCACCGTCTTTGTGCTTAACCACTTTATGGGAGTGTCACTCTATCTTTGGGTAGTATCTCTCATGATCGTCAACAGCATGGCCAGAGGCACCGTTGATACAACGCTCTTCATGACCGTTGCACTGGTTGTTCCGCTTTGCGTATATCTGAACCCGATCGTATATGTCGTGATCGCGGTCATATCGAACGTCGGAGTCATCTCATTCCTTTATTACATGGTCTCAAAGGGATCCATCGAACAAAACGAGATGGCAAACTTCCTTATCTTCTCGGTATTCCAGGTCGTAATGGGTCTCATAATGTCCTATACGAGGTTCAGGCTGAACGAACAGCTCGTTACCGCAGAGAAGCAGCGTAAAGAGATATACATGCTCAACAAGTCGCAGACGAGTTTCTTCTCCAACATGAGCCATGAGATCAGGACTCCTATCAATACGATCATCGGCCTCAACGAGATGATCCTGCGTGAGGACGTCAGTGAGGAAGTCATAGAGGATGCGGTAAACATTAAGGCCGCAGGCAAACTCCTCCTTAACCTCATCAACGACATCCTCGACATGAGCAAGTTCCAGTCGGGAAGCATGCAGCTCCTGATCGAACCTTATCACACGGGAGACATGCTCTCGGACATCGTCGGAATGCTCTGGATCAGGGCCAAGGATAAGAAGCTTGAATTCAATGTTGATGTTTCTCCTGACATTCCTGCGGAGCTTATCGGTGATGAAGTAAGGATCAAGCAGATCCTGATCAACGTCATCAACAACGCCATCAAATACACGAAGGAGGGATCTGTCTCCCTGACCGTCCAGTGCGAGAGGCCCGATGAAAAGACCTGCAACATGATCTACACTGTCTCCGATACCGGTATCGGCATCAAGTCGGAAGATATCCCGTACCTGTTCTCCGCTTTCAAGAGAGTCGATGAGACGGTTACCAAGCACATTGAAGGAACAGGTCTGGGCCTTTCGATCGTTAAGCAGCTTGTGGACATCATGGGCGGAAAGATCACCGTCAACAGTATCTACAAGAAGGGTTCAACCTTTATCATCGAGATCCCCCAGAGGATCGAACGCCAGGGCTCTGTCGGTTCTTACGATTTCACCAAGACCGGAAAAGCCGAAAAGAGAAAGGGTTATACTCCCAAGTTTGAAGCTCCCGAGGCCAGGATCCTGGTAGTCGACGACAATGAGGCCAACCTCATGGTCGTAAGCAAGCTCCTGCGCGACACGAAAGTCCGTATCGATACTGCCACGAGCGGCGCAGAAGCTTTGAGAAAAACGCTCAACATCAAATACAACGTTATCTTCATGGACCATCTCATGCCTGAAATGGACGGCGTTGAGTGCAGAAGAAAGATAAAGGAACAGACGGGCGGAAGATGCCGTGAAACACCGATCGTCATTCTTACAGCGAATGCCGATGAAGAGAACAGGGCGCTCTATGCCCGTGAAAACTTTGACGGCTATCTGTCGAAACCGGTAAGCGGCGATGCTCTCGAAAACGAGTTGTATGCCCATCTCCCGAAGGAAATGGTCCACATTACCGGAAAGAAGAGCGAGATCGCTGAAGAGTCCATCTCCTGGATGAGCGGCGCAAAGAAGCGTAAGAGCATCGTGATCACTACGGAGAGCGTTGCGGATCTTTCGCCTGAACTTATTGAAAAATACGGAATCGCGGTCATTCCCCACAAGGTCCGCACGGACGAGGGACTCTTCAAGGACGGCAAGGAGATCGAGACCCTGGGTGTCCTCAAGTACATGGAAAACCCGAAGAACAACGTTCTCCCGGAAGGCCCGACTGTAAGGGAAGTCGAAGAGTTCTTTGCAAAGCAATTGTCTTATGCAAACAACATTATCCATATTTCGATCTCCAGCAAGATCGAGCACAGCGGATACCAGCCGGCTCTTGAAGCATCAAGATCATTCGACAACGTCTTCATCATCGATTCGGGACACGTTTCGAGCGGTCAGGGCCTCATGGCGGTCATCGCGGCGAAAATGGTCGAAGAAGGCCTCTCTGCTGAAGAGATCGTCAAAGAACTCGAAGTCTATAAGAAAAAGATCCACACCAGCTTCATCGTTGACAATCTTGACTTCCTCGCGCGTGCGGGCCAGGTCGGAAACGGCATAGCAAACCTCGTCAAGTCGCTTATGGGACGACCCGTATTAAGGCTGCGCAACGGCGTTATGGGTGTCGGAATGACTTATTTCGGCGCCAGGGAGATCGCCTGGAAGGCATACATCAACTCCGTTCTGACGCATACCGCAAAGATCGACACCAGCATCCTTTTCGTAACCTACGTCGGCATCAGCAAGCGCGACACGGACTGGATCAGGGAGCAGATCGAGAAATACCAGCATTTCGATGAGATCTACTTCAAGCAGGCGTCACCTGCGGTCTCGGTCAACTGCGGCCCGGGTACGTTCGGTCTGTTGTTTGTAGAGAAATAACCGTTAAACGATTTCTGTGTTAAAAGAGGCATTCCCGTAAGGAGTGCCTCTTTTCTATTTCATCAGTTCCCAGAAGCTTATTGCGCTGGCGGCGGCAACGTTCAGTGAGTCAACGCCGTGGAACATCGGGATCATAACGCGGTAATCACAAGCGGCTATTACTTCCTTGGGAAGGCCTGTCCCTTCGGTGCCGAGGATAACGGCGAGTTTCTCATTCGAACGGATCTCATCGTTGTCAACGCTTGTGGAATCCTCGGTCAGCGCCATCGCTACCGTCTTAAAGCCGTAGGACTGCAAAGTCCGTATCAGGGTGATCCCTTCGGATTCCTCCCTCGAAGCCTTGGTCCAGGGAATCTGGAAAACGGTTCCCATGCTGACCCTGGCGGAACGCCTGGTGAGCGGGTCGACGGAAGGCGAGGTCAGCAGAGCGCCGTCCATTCCGAGTGCGGCGGCACAGCGGATTATGGCGCCTACGTTTGTAGGATTAACGACGTCGTAGAGGACGGTGATGCGCTTTTTGTCCCGGCAGAAGTCTTCAACGGGAAGTTCGGGTTTTCTTCTCAAGGTCATCCACAGACCCCGGACAAGGTTGTAGCCCGTAAGATTTATCACGATATCCCTTTTGGCGGTATATACGGGGATGGCATCAAGCTTTTCCTTTCCCCAGAGCTTTTCGATCGCTTCAAAAACGGGCTGGGCTTCAACTTTCATGCGGCCGGTCTCAACAAGCATCTCGAGCGGCTCGTAACCTGCCTCGAGCGCACGGAGTACTACGCTGGCGCTTTCCGCAAGAAAGATCCCTATGTCGGGGTCAAAGTATCTGTAGAGCTGTGCTTCGGAGAGCCTGGCGAAAACGTCAAGGTCAGGCGAGTTTATGTCCGTTATCTCGATCAGATTCATATAAAAAGATGTGATTGCCTCAATTTTGCATTTCCTGTTTACGGGAACCCGGATGCGGTTGCTGCTATTATATAACTAATAAGTGGTAAAATATCTCCATTATTGAGCAGATTATCTTATGGTCAGAGGAAAATGAAAAAGATTAAGACATTTGTATCGGCGGTCCTTTTATCGGCAATGGTCCTATCGTTCTGTGCCTGTAAGAAACAGGAACAGCCGGCTGCCGAAACTCCGGCTGCTGAGACAGGATCTTCCGTTCAGGTGACGGAAACGTCTGAACCTGTTGAAACCACGGAACATTCTGAACCGGCGGCAGAAAAAAAGAAGAGCAATGACATCGTTATCCTTGCTACGAGCGATATTCACGCCTGCCCGGAAAGGGGATTCAGTTATACAGGTCTTTACCGTATCCGCGAGAGGTTTCAGAACGAAGGGTGCGAAGTCATTTTGACCGATTCCGGTGATGAGATCGAGGGTCACTCGATACTTTTCGGACCTGTTACCAGGGGTGACCAGGTCATAGATCTGATGAACAAGATGGGATACGATATGGCGATCCCCGGCAATCACGATTTCAATTATGGTCCTGACAGGCTTATCGAATTGACGAAAAAAGCAAATTACCCGTATCTTTCGTGCAATCTTGAAAAGAACGGCAAGCTCGTTTTCAAACCTTATATCATTAAAGAGGTCAGAGGGAAAAAGATCGCTTTTGTCGGAGCGACAACGCCCAGGTCCTTAGGTGAATACACATCCGAAACCCTGTTCCAGAATGCTGACGGCAAGCTGATATACAGCATGAACGGCGGAAATAAAGGAAAGAACTTCTGTAAGGTCATTCAGGCGAATGTTGATAAGGCGAGGGCTGAGGGAGCCGATTATGTAATTGCCATGACTCATATCGGACAGGCAAAAAAATACAAATCTTATGACACTGTTTCTTACGTTATGGCCAATACGAAGGGAATCGATGTTTTCCTTGACGGACACAGCCATGACGCAAAGAAGATCGAGGCCGTTAATTCCGAAGGAAAGCCTGTTACAAGGATAGCCATGGGCGCGAGATTCAGCAGGATCGGATATGTCAGGATCTCGGCTGATGACGGTTCGGTCAAGACGGGTATATTTACCTGGTCAAGCTCGGTAAGCCCGACTGAACTTTTCGGGATCAGAAACGTTATGACGGAAGAGGTCGACAAGGCATTAGAGCAATTTAACGATACGTTATATAAGAAACAGGGAACTCTGGAATTCCCGCTGCTGATCACCGATCCTGAGAAAGTGAATGCCAATGGTGATCCGGTAAGAAATGTCACTAAAGTTGAGACCAACATGGGCGACTTCGTAGCCGATGCTTTCCGGTCTGCCACAGGCGCGGATATCGCGATCGTTACCGGAAATATGATCAAAGCCTCATTGCAGCCCGGCGATATCTCAATGAACGATTGTTATAACGTCCTTTCCGCAACGAAGCAGATATGCGTTGTTGAAGCTACCGGACAGGATATCCTTGACGCATTGGAATGGAGCTGCCGTAAATATCCGAACGAAAACAGTTCGTTCCTTCAGGTGTCCGGTATTTCGTTCAAGGTCAACACCAAGATAAAGACCTCAGTAAAGAGCAAAAACGGCAAATTCTACAGGGTAGCGGGGAAACGGAGGGTGAGTAACGTTAAGATAGGCGGAACTCCGATCGACCCGAAGAAGAAATATACTGTTGCTTCGTATTATAGGACGCTCAGAAGAGGCGACGGCGGATATAAGATGTTCAAGGAGTGCAAACGGACGAAGACCGTTTCAAGGCTTGATTTCCAGATACTCTCCGATTACATCGGCGGCAAGCTGAAAGGCAACATCAGTTCATCTTATATGAATCCTTCCGGTCAGAAGAGGATAACCAAAGCCTGATCTGTTGAAGTATAATATGCGCATGCGCAAAGGAAAGCCGGTCACATCAGCCATATTACTTACGGCCGCGCTCCTTTTGACGGGAGTTTCGGGCTGTGCGGAGAAATCTGTTGAAACCTCGATGTCAACGGTCCATACTACATGGCAGGAAACGACCGAAACGACCACTGAAACAACTACCGAGCCGGCTACTGAAACTACCGCTGATCCTGTTTTGCTCAGGGAACCGTTTGTCGGTAAATGGGTAGGTCTTCTTAGAGCGGGGAAGAATACCGTTTTCTTTACTTTGACGTTTAATGCCGATGGTACGGGATCGCAGGAGTGTTCCGGGAAAACGCAGAAATTCCAGTATGCGGAACCCGATACGGTCAAAAAGACGATCAGGGTCACTTCCGAAAGCGGATCAGAATACACGATAAGTTATTACAACGGTGAAAACGCTTCAAACAAGAATTTTACGTTTTCCGGCGGCATGGTGATCGACTGCGAGGTCCCGAGCGTTGACTGCCTGAGGATAAGGGCAACGGATCCTTCGCTTACCGGCGTCTGGGTCTCGGGGAGCGGAAAGAAGGCGGCTACGCTTGAATTCAGAGCGGACAACGTAATGAAGGATAAGAGAGGCAGCGTTCCCTATACGATCGAGCGGACGGTCAGCGGCAAACAGGTGATAAGACTGCTTAACGGCGATATCGGGTACAAGATCGAAGGAAATGTCTTAACTCTCGAGACCAACGACACGGATATAGAGAAGGAGTGGAAAAAGAAATAGCCCCGATATTTGTGGCTTTTCTGCGGATTTTGATTACAACTTCGGATCAAAATACCATTTAATCTTAAAATTTTTGAAAAAGGGTATATAATTGTCAGCGTATGCGCGCAAGCGACTAAAAATGAGGATGCTTACTTAATGAAACGAATCGTATTGCTTTTGATCGCACTTCTGGAGGCTGCATGTATCTTTTTGATCTGCTGGTTCCCTCCTCAGAAGAAAGCTGAGACCGATTTTCACAATGCATCCATCACCATTACCGGAAGCCTCATGCTCACTCTTACTGAAGACACCGTGCTTCAGGGTAAATCGGCAGGCAGCCAGCCCCTCGAACTGAAGAAGGGCGACAAAGTCCGCATAAGACGTCTTACCGAGACTTCAGTCGAGTTCTACGGCGATGAGACAAAAGAGTTCCCCGGTACGCTTCCCGTTACTTCCTTTGCCGAAACGGATAAGATAAACGAACTTCTTGCGCCTTCAAGAAATGCCGAAGAATTCAGAAGAGATGACTATCTTGATAACTGCCTGATAAAGAACATCGTCGTCAGTGCGGATTTCTTTGCGGTTATGGGCGGCCTCTGCCTTCTTGCTTCGATCAAGCACGAATGGATGGGTTTTGCACTCAATATTCTTCTCGTAGCGATATCTGCGGTCATCATCCTTGCCCTCAAGGATCAGCTCGCACTGTTATTGTTCTGAAAGACCTTTGATCTCACATAAAAATATGTGTCTCGCGGGAATCTTTATACATTCCCCAGCCTGGTTCGCCATTGCGGGCGAATTCTCCCCACGCCTTGCGGAGTGTAATACCGAGAGCCTCGGCATCGGGTTCCAGTGCTTTGTTTTCAGGAGATCTGGCTTCTCTGTTCGGCTCGGTCTTTGAACCGAAGAGAACAGGCACTTCATCCGCGTGACGGCACCGCTTGGCGTACTGATATTCATATATCCAGATGTTCCCCTTGTATGAGGAAGCTATATCCATCACGGGCTTTTTATAGACTTTGTAAGTAAGATCGTCAGACAGGCGCTTTCTCAGGTCCTTGCCCCATTTTGTCTTGAGCTTGAAAAGCCTTGGAGCATATGGAAGAAGCAGCGTGGGGAATTTGTCCGTGAAAAGATTTGCCTCATGCAGACAGGTTCCGATAAGCATCGGCTTGTCGGAAGCGAATACGGTCTTTACGGGGTAGTCTTTGACGGTTCTGCCATCCAGGACCGGCGAGAAGACGCAGGTGACCTCGCCTCCGGCACGGACGCGGATCTTGATCTTTCTGTTTGCCCTGTAGACCTTTACGGGATCCGCCGAGAGTATCTTTTCCGGTGTCTTACTGCTGATGCCGAGCATTCTCAGATACATCTTCGTGATCTTTTCGCTCTGCTCCGGTGTCCAGAACGAATCTACACATGCGGACTGGACAATGGATTTTGCGAAGAGCGGCGTTGCCTCAGGCATCGACATGAGGGCCAGTATGCAGGCGGCTCCTGATGACTGACCGAAAAGCGTTACGTTTGCCGGATCTCCGCCGAAAGCAGATATGTTTTTGTTGATGAACTCCAACGCCTTGATCTGGTCAAAAAGGCCGCAGTTCAGATCGAATCTGTCACTTAAGTAATTCAGGTTCAGGAAGCCGTAGATGTTTAGCCTGTAATTGAAATCAACGAGGATCGCGCCGGTCTCTTTTGCGAAACGGGTGAGATCATAGACCATTTCATCCGTGTTTTCGTTTATCCGTCCCGTTCCTCCGGTGGCATAGGAACCGCCGTGGATCCAGACGAGGACGGGAAGGCCTTCACCCTGTCCTTCAGGAACACAGATGTTCATATAAAGGCAGTCCTGACCCGTATAACTTATGTAGTGACGTGAACTGTAACCCTGGATGGAATTGCGGCCGCCCTTGTCCGCATTGAGTATCCCGTCCCAGGGTTCCGGATCCTCCGGATGACGGAAAGCCAGATCAGATACAGGGGCTTTAGCATATGGGATCCCGAGGTATTCACGGCATCCGTTTTTTGTGATGCCGGAAACTTTGCCGCAGGATGTCTCGATTATCTGTTCCATAAGATCAAATTTGCTGTCTGCTGTCGGGATAATACGTTTATTGTTAATTATATAGCAAGAAATGTCATATTATAAGCATTTTTACAAAAGAATATGATATATGGCGCGTTACAATTTGTTCATAATATATTTATATTTGTTCACACCACTAATTATAATATAACGGGGTTGATCTTTCGTTAAATGCTCTAGAGGAAAGATTATTATGAATCGATTTGCAAAAAAGCTGACTGCGACGGCAGCAGCACTGGCGATCTTATTGGCGGTACCTGCTGCGGCGGCACCGTCGTTTGTTGTTTATGCAGACGAAGAAGTCCAGGAGACCGAAGCTCCGAAAACCACAAAAGTTGCTGAAACGACAAAACCCAAGGAAACTGTTAAAGAAACAAAGTCGGCTTCAAAGCCTGATGAAACGGTTAAGGAGACTGAACCTTCAAAACCCGCAGAGACTGTAAAAGAGACTGAACCCTCAAAGCCGGCTGAGACAACTAAGCCGACTGAGCCCTCAGATACTTCCAGGAAGGGAGAACCGGAAGAGACGACAGCTCCTTCAGAGCCTTCCGGAACGAAGGAATCCACAGAGCCCGAAGAGACCAAAGAACCTTCCGAAACAACTTCCGGAGAGACGGAACCTTCAGGATCTTCTGAACCTTCCGAGACAACTGAGCCTGAAGTTACTGAAACGATAGCACCGAGCCGCGCGGCTAAAAAGGCGGCCAGAGGCCAGTACCAGGGCATAACGATCGACGGTAATTTCTCCGATTGGGACAGTGTAGTCAAATATGATTTCTCCGGCCGCCCGAACAGCCATGTCAATTATGGCGCCCTTGTTTGGGACGGAGACTATATCTACATTTACCTCGAAGAACAAAGAGCTCACTCTTCCACCTGGTCCGGCCCCAACAACAACGGTAATTTCGTCATCAAGCTCAAGAACGGTATCGACGTTGTTGTAAGCATTACCGACAAAGGGCAGCAGAACGGAAACAAAGTAAGTGTTTCCAATACAAAAACGGGAACGGTATTGACCACCGAAAACGGCGGCATCCAGATCGCGTATGATAAGGATTATTACACCGAGGGACGTCCTTCTCTGATGGAGATCGCCATACCGGCATCCATTCTTCCCGAAAATACACAGAGCATATCGTTCGGTTATTATCTTGATGATCCCGTCATAAAGAATGTTGCAAATCCTCATCCGACCGGCGGTCAGGGCGGCGAAGGTGAAGAAAATGACGGAAGCAAGATAAAGATCGACGGATACTATAGCGACTGGCTTAATTTCCCGCACCAGACCATCGAATATGATACCCAGGGCGCTCATCATAATTTTGCCGATTCTCATGGAGCTATCTACCAGAAGAGCGCCAAGACGGTATATGTTCATGCAAAGACCAATGACTTCATGGAAGGCCCTCCGGATTACTATGGCGGCAACCAGTTCCTTGAGATCACGGTAACTCTGGCAGGCAGGGAGACCAAGATGGTCGCATGTCTTGTCGATGAAAACGGAAATATCAATTGGAATTCGTCCGAGAATGACAAGCATTATGCTAAAGGCAAATACAAGTTTGCTTTGTTTGAGCAGTCCGGATGGCATCAGACAACGAACATGAACAACATCCATCCGCATGATACTTTCTATGGATATCAGTATCTTGAAGTCGGCGACAGGGTTGACGAAACGGAATTCAGCATTGATACAAAAGCGCTGGCTAAGCATCTCGGACTGAATCTGACACAGGCCGCCGAACTCAAGGTATTATTCCACCGTGTCGGCCGTGAACCGCTTATCGCTTCAGGCATCTCGACAGGCCCGGTATTTACGCTCGTTCTTACTACGGTAGCGGCAGGTTCGTATTACGTTTTCACGCGTAGGAAGAGAAGGCAGGCTTGAAGATAGTTATTGCCATTCTGGCTGTTTTACTGTGGATAGGTCTGCTTGAAATCCTGCGCAGGGCGGGTCTCAAGTTTTGGCGCTATCTCGCCGGAAGCTGCGGGCTTTTTCTTATCTTGATGATCCTGGTCCGTCCCTTTGTAACCGTCCCGCTTGCGCGTGTCGTAACGGCTCTTGCAGGGATCATGGGTAAGGTGACCGGGATCTTTCAGGCGTATTTCAGATATGGCGTCATTTTCATAGATTCAGCGTCAGGAGCAATCACCGTCAACATCGATCTTGAGTGTTCCGGAGTTATCGAAATATCAGCCTTTATTTCACTCCTGTTTCTTTTTTCCGTTTATAACATACCCGAACGTATTTATGTCGGAGTCATCGGAACGCTTTACACGATACTTACGAATGCTCTGAGGATCACGATCATCTGCGTGTTCATCCATTTCTGCGGAACGGATTTCTATTATGTTGCCCATACGTTTATCGGAAGGATCATATTCTATGTCCTTCAGGTCATCTTATATTTCTATGTTTTCACCAGACCCCAGATAAAGAGAACGAAGACCGGAGGTTTCTCATATAATGCCGCCGTTACTGCGAAAGCAGTCGAGGAGGAAGAAAAGGCATGAATGAGATCATGACCAATTTAATAAATCCTTTCTTCTACTGGGTCGCATGGATCATTATCCCGATACTGGTCGAGGTTGTTCCTTCGATCGCATCGTTCTTCTCATTGCTGATCAACAGGAATAAGCATAAGAATGCTGAAGATCCTCTCATATGGCCGGACATCGTGCTCGTTGTTCCGGTCTATAACTCCGAAAAGAGTATTGAAGAGTGCCTGAGATCGATCCACGAGAGTGATTATCCGAATGACCGCATGGAGATCTACATGGTCAACAACATGAGTTCCGACAAGAGCTTTGATGCCTTCATGCGTGCGCAGCAGAAATACAGTGAGCTCAGAATGTCATGGCTCAATTCCGGTCAAGGAAAATCCCGTGCGCTCAATCTTGCCATATATAACAGCAAAGGCAAGTACATGATCAACATCGACTCGGACGGAACGCTTGAAAAGACTGCCCTTACCAGGATGATCAGGCACATGGAGAATGAACCTGATGTCTCATGCCTTACGGGTTCGATCCTTACGAGACCCGATGAGATAGAGAAGATAAAGACCTTCAAGGGAAGGCTCTTAAGACGCCTTGAGTTCTGCGAATATGCCCAGGCTTTCCTCGCAGGCAGAAATTATGCTTCGGAAAAGGGAAGGATGTACACCCTTTCAGGAGCTTTCTCCGCGTTCAGGCTCGATACGATCAGAAAATCCCATATGTATAATACGGAGACCATTTCCGAAGATACCGAGATCACGTTCCAGAT